>ENA-OQVM01001587-OQVM01001587.1-marine-metagenome-genome-assembly--contig:-NODE-1587-length-29524-cov-5.508812_pt1 | contig 29524 bp, 25 predicted proteins | sample MGYA00237776_ERZ505498 | MGnify/ENA primary metagenome ERZ505498 (study PRJEB26159, sample SAMN06265151) | marine metagenome | isolation source: Helgoland LTER site | place: Germany:Helgoland, sampling...
AACTCATCCCACTTTGAGCACACCGTATTGGTGACCAGTGGTAAGCCCGATATCATGACAGCACGCCCTCGTGAAGCTACCGAGGAATTGTTGGGCATTAACATGCAAGATTAATGGCAAGGGTGCTCATTGCTGGTTATGGATTTTTGGGGCGTGCTCTCGAAAGCAAGTTTGAAGCTGGCGGTTGGCAGGTGAGCAAGCTGAACCGAAGTGGTACTGACGGAGCCATTGCCTGTGACCTTTCATCAGCAGATGACGTAGCGGCTTTGCCAGATGGCTATGACCTGATCATTCACTGCGCTGCTTCAGGTGGTGGCGGGGAAGAGTCTTATCGAAAGGTTTATCTCGAAGGCTGCCGTAGCCTATTGAGGCGATATCCCAATACACGTTTTATCTTCACCTCAAGCACGTCGGTCTATCCTCAGGAAGATCATTCCATAGTAAGCGAGTCCAGCGAGGCGAACCCTACTAGCCCGACGGCTCAAGTTCTCAGGGAAACTGAGCAATTGGTGCTTCAGGCTGGGGGAGTAGTAGCCCGCTTATCGGGGCTTTATGGTCCCGGTAGGTGTCACGTCTTGAAAAGTGTCTTGTCTGGTGAAGCTAGGATCGATGGTCGCGGTGAGCGAATCATGAATTTTGTCCACCGCGATGATGTAGCTGATGCCATGATACTACTGGCCACCATGGAATCATTCCCCAGTGGTGAGATCTACAATATTACAGCAGAACCGGTAAGTCAGCATGATTGCTTCTTTGCTCTGTCAGAACACTTTGCAGTGCCGATGCCTGAACAGCGGCAAGGGGAGGTGAAGCGTAAGCGTGGAAATAGCAGTAAACGTGTTTCCAACTTTAAACTCAAGAGCTTGGGCTGGCAGCCAACGCACCAAGATTTTCTATCCTTAGCCTTGGCGTGCCAAACGGGCTAATTATAAGTCGGCTTGCTGTGCCGATTGAAATAGCCATCGCTAAGCATCATTGATGTTGGGTAGTTGGGCAGTGCTCCAGCATCTGGCGGGCGGGGCACATTTTTGCCTAAGCTTGCATCTTCAGGCAGCGAGTGAGCAATATAGACGGGAGTGCCATTTTTAACCAAGTTAAAGAATTTGGGTGAAAGGTTCTCATGCATGCGGATGCAGCCATGGGTGCATGGGCTGTGTTTCATCCAGCCGGTATGGAAGCCGTAGTGGGCTTTGAACTCACACCAGTAGGGCATCGGGGTGCCCTTGAAACTCCAGCCTGAGGGCTTGCTGCGCAGGTAGCATCGGCGCACTTTGTTGCCCTGGTAGGCATAGCCGTGGCTATTGGCGCGATGTTTTTGAACCTTTCGGAAAATACGAAAATGCCCTTTGGGCGTAGGGGTTGATGCAGTGCCGACCGAGACCGGCATGACAAGTAGCGCTTTGGATCCCTCCATGACGTAAACCATCTGGTGGCTGGTTGATACCTTGACCCTGACCTTGGATCGGTTGCTGGGAAGACTAGCTGGGCGGTTGTATGATTGATAAGCCGAGAGACTGCTGCCACTCATAGAGGGTCCGGTGCCACAAGAGCTCAAACCCAAGCAGGCCAGGCCTATAGTGAGTAAGGTTAAAGGAAGATTCTGTTTCATAACTACCAGCAGGATGCCCCTCATTTATCATACCGACAAGTAGGAAAAGTGCATCGATAGGGGAAGAATACTATCAGGCTGGCGCTTGAAGCTTGCAATTTCACTCAAAAAACCGCATCAAACCGCGTCATGAAGAGCGAAAGCATCCACAAATACCGTGCATTTCCAGCGGTGGACCTGCCTGACAGAAAATGGCCTGATCAGACCATTAGCAGTGCCCCTGTCTGGGCCAGTGTGGACTTGCGTGATGGCAATCAAGCACTGCCCGTGCCGATGTCGATCGAGGAAAAGCTCGAGTTTTTTCAGCTCCTCTGCCGCATTGGTTTTAAGCAAATTGAAATTGGTTTTCCTTCTGCCGCTGACACCGAGTTCAACTTTTGTCGTCACTTAATAGAGAATGACTTGATCCCCGATGATGTAACCATTCAGCTTTTGGTTCAGACTCGAGAGCACCTGATCCGCAGATCCTTTGAGGCCATCAAAGGAGCCAAGCGTGTTATTGTGCATATTTATAATTCCACCTCACCATTGCAGCGGCGAGTTACTTTTGGCAATGCCAGCCGTGAGGAAATCAAACAGCTTGCTGTGGATGGCGCGAAGCTGGTTAAAGAATTAGCCCCGTCGATTCCAGAAACGGAAATCATGCTGCAGTATTCTCCAGAGTCATTTTCTGATACCGAACTGGATTTTGCCTTGGAGTGTTGTAACGCCGTGATTGATGTCTGGCAGCCTAGCCCAGAGCACAAGATGATTATCAACCTGCCCGATACCGTGCAGTGGACCACGCCCAATATTCATGCAGACATGATCGAGTGGATGGGACGAAACCTTAAGCGCAGAGACTCGGTTCTTGTTTCTCTGCATACCCATAACGACCGTGGCACCGGAACGGCAGCCACAGAGCTCGGCTTGATGGCTGGAGCAGACCGTGTTGAAGGCACGCTCTTCGGCAATGGCGAGCGCACCGGTAACCTCGATATTGCCAACGTGGCACTCAACATGAACAGCCACGGTATTGAGACAGGGCTTGATTTTTCTGACCTGCCAGAGATCCGTGCCGTTTACGAGCGGGTTACCCGCATGAGTGTTCCAGAACGTTATCCATATGCAGGAGAGTTGGTATTCACTGCCTTTTCTGGATCTCATCAGGATGCCATCAAGAAGGGCTTGGATCTCCGCAAGAAGGAGCTTGAAAAGGATGCGGATACACCCTGGGCTGTCCCTTACCTGACGATTGATCCTCAGGATATCGGCCGTTCCTATGAGGCGATCATTCGTATTAATTCTCAGTCCGGCAAAGGAGGCGTGGCTTATGTGCTAGATCGTGAGCACGGCTTTGACCTGCCCAAAACAATGCACCCGACGGTTGGCATGTTAGTGTATGCATTAGCTGATGAGTTGGGACGTGAACTAACGCCAGATGAGATTCGTGAGGTGTTTTTCGATAAGTTTGTCAATCTTGATGAGCCCTTGGCCTTGCGTGACTATGAGCTAGATCACCATGCTGGAAATAAAGGTGAGGTGGCATGCCATGCTGATATCTCAATCAACGGGGAACTCAAAAAAATCAGCGGTTTAGGTAATGGTCCGATCAACGCATTTGTGCATGCGCTCGAACAAGTAGGTTTGAAAACTTTCACGCTCACCGATTACAGGTCTCATGCGGTTCGAGGTGGATCTGATGCTGATTCCGCGGCCTACATTCAACTGAAGAGTCTGGATGATCAAACTTTAGTATGGGGCTGTGGTGTCGACCCATCCATCGAAATGGCCGGCCTCAAGGCGCTGGTTTCTGCAGCCAATCTGTTGGCTGCTGCGAAGAGTTAACTTTAGTCACTAAGTTCATGTTACGTTTTACTTTATTTGGCATCCCTATCGTCGTTGAGCCATGGTTTTGGCTGACGATGGCTTTTCTTGGTGGTGGGCTCGACGCCTTGCAGAGAAATTACCCTGGAGATTACTTGGGGGTGATTCTTTTCATGATGGCTGGGTTTGTTTCCGTGCTTGTACATGAGCTGGGACATGCCCTCACCGGGTTCAAACGTGGAGGCGGCCAGGTATGGATCAAACTCTGGGCATTGGGTGGTCTTGCCTACCAGCAAGGGGGCCGCTTAGACCGGAAAAACCGCTGCTGGATGATATTGGCAGGTCCCGGTGCGGGCCTCCTGCTTGCGGTTGTCAGTATTGCTTGTCTGTTTGTTATTTTTCCGGTGCCAGAGGCTTTGCTGAGATTGCAGTATTACCTCAAATACACGAATATCTTCCATCAGGATATGGTGAGCATTTTTCCTGATAACCGACCGATCTACGGATTTTTAAATTCATTGATTTGGGTCAACGTTTGGTGGTCTCTATTAAACCTCATCCCGATTTTCCCACTAGACGGTGGCCAGTTTATGGAGCAGATCATCAAATCCCGCAAAAAAATGCACCAGGTTGGCATGATCGCGGGCGCTGGGTGCATGCTTTTACTGCTGTCCATGGGCTCAATCTTTGGATTGGTGATCTTCGGTTTTCTGACCTATCAGAACTTCCAATCATATAAGCAGGCAAGCTTCTAGCGCTGGATTGCTAGCTGCATGAGGATAGTCCTTGGAAAATGATCTGAGTTACTTATTCTTAATATATGGAAACATTCATGCTGATCATCTCGGAGCCCTTTACTTGGGGGCTTGTTGTCGGGTTATTTTTACTCGTCATGGTCTGGAGGCTGATGCGCAAGGACATCACCATGCTGCGCAGCGAAAAGAAGCGTTTGCAGGAGGAAAACAAAGAGCTTCAAGGGCATCTTAACACCCAGCTCAAAATCAATGCCAAAGGCAATGATCAGCTTGAGGCTGATCTTATCGAGTTACGTGAGCAGAATGAGAATTTGAGGTCTAATCTTAACGTGGCCAAGCAGAAGCCCGGACGTGCGGAACTACGTCATCTTCAGATGATGGAGAATGCGGTCAGTGTGATGAGAGAACAGGCGCCTGGTTTTGCTCCCGCATGGGAGAAGGCAATGCGTGATGCTGAGGCCGCTGAGCTAGCTGCTGAGGGGGGTCTGAAGAAGCTGATCCGCAAGGTGCTACCTGCGAGTAAACCGGCACCAGCTATTTCCACTCAGGAGCAAACCACTCCTGCTGAGGATGACAAACAAACAGAGGATTAAGAACCCAAGGTAAAGATCTGTGATCTCTGGGCTATCTTGACCCTTGTCTCTTAGGGCTGAATATGCTTTTCTCCGCGCATCTCGCGGCATTCAGAGGCGGGATAGATTTTACCTATAACGCAATATCACTATGAAAATCGTCGTCGCATATTCAGGAGGTTTAGATACCTCAGTTCTCCTTCTTTGGCTTAAGGAAAAGTATAACGCTGAAATCATCGCTTACTGCGCTGATGTTGGCCAGGGAGAAGAGCTTGATGGGCTCGAGGAAAAGGCGCTGAGCACCGGTGCCAGCAAGTGTTACATCGGAGACTTGAAGGAGGAATTTGCCGCCGATTATATTTACCCTATGTTCCAGGCTAATGCCCTTTATGAAGGTCGCTATCTACTGGGAACATCGATTGCTCGCCCATGTATTTCGAAAGGAATGGTAGACGTGGCTATCAAGGAGGGTGCGGATGCCATTGCTCACGGAGCAACGGGTAAAGGCAATGACCAAGTAAGATTCGAACTTTCCGTCGCGGCCCTCGCACCAGATATTAAAATGATTGCTCCATGGCGTGATGCTGAGTTCCGCGCTCAGTTCCCAGGTCGCTCAGAGATGATCGCCTATTGTGAAGAGCATGGTATTGATGTCACAGCATCGAAGAAGAAGCCATACTCCATGGACCGTAACTTACTTCATATTTCTTTTGAAGCAGGAGCGCTTGAGGACACTTGGTACGATGCTACGGGTGAAGCGGATCGTGATATGTATGTGCTCTCTGTCTCTCCTGAGGAAGCTCCAGATACTCCCGAGTATGTCGAGTTTTTGTTTGAGAAGGGTAACATTATAGGGCTCAAGTATGATGGTTTGGCTCAGGTCATTGAGGACTTGGCTGACTTCAAGGTAGAGGGCGAAAAGGACGGCTATACCTTACTCAGCCCTTATGGTGTCATGCGCGTATTGAATTTCTTAGGTGGCAAACATGGCATTGGACGTATCGATATCGTTGAGAACCGTTTTGTTGGTATGAAGTCACGCGGTATTTATGAGACCCCAGGTGGTACCATCATTCTTGCGGCACACAGAGATTTAGAGACCTTGACCGTTGATCGTGAGGCTCAGTATGTGCGAGATAGCTTGATCACCAAATACTCTCAATTGGTCTACAACGGATTCTGGTTTGCTCCCGAGCGAGATGCAATTCAGGCCCTGGTCACCGAGACACAAAAGACGGTGTGCGGTGAGGTGAGACTCAAGCTTTACAAAGGAAATTGCCTGCAAGCAGGACGTCGCTCGCCGCTTACGCTATACTCGGAGGATGTTGCTACCATGGAAGGTGGCGCCGAGGAGGCATACAATCAGGATGATGCCACTGGTTTCATTGCCCTCAATGCTCTCCGCCTGAAGGCGTCAGCACGCCAGGGCGAGTAATACAAAGCTGGTCTCTTCTCAGATGACTGTTAAGTAATCAATCACCATGGACGAAGCAGTCATTTATACCATTCTCGGTGAAGCCGGATTCACCAAGATGGTGGCTGCTTTTTACCGGAGAATTAAACAAGATCCTTTGATCGGCCCGATGTATCCTGAAGAGGACCTGGCAGGGGCGGAAGAACGTTTGCGTGATTTCCTGTTATTTCGGTTTGGCAATGATCCACGCTACCAAGCTAAACGGGGGCACCCACGCTTGAGGATGCGGCATGCTCCCTTCTCCATTGGTGAAGCCGAGGCCGTGCGCTGGCTGGAGCTCATGGACGAGGCGATGGATGAAACCAATGTTCCAGTATCCATCAAGCTTGAGCTGAATGCATTCTTTACGATGGTGGCGCATAATATGCGCAATCGGGAGGAATAAAAAAATTTAACAAACACATATAGAGATGAACAGTATTTGGTTATTTGTCGGTTTTATTGGCCTCTATTTCTCCATGCAATTATGGATTTTGCCTGCATGCGGTATTCCTACATGAATGTCTGGTAGAAATTCTCCGGGTGAGAATGAAGGTAAAGCAGCAGCAGTTACTAGCGAAGCAATGGTAGTAGAGAAGGTGGGCGAGATTAAAAAGCCAATCGACGTCAAAGCCGAAGAGACGACTGTGCCAGTTGAGTTAGGCGAGCAGCACGATCAAGGTGAACAGCGTGATCAAACTAAGCAGCTTGATCCAACCAAGGGTCTATAGTGTTAAGAGACTTTTGTTTGGGAGTTATCTGAAAGAGCCCAAATCGAGGCCAAAAAAAGGGGCATCCCGTTGAGGAGCCCCTGTTTGTTTGGTCGCTTGAACTAGTTAAGGCTCAATGATGGCATAATCTCCGTCTTGGCGACGGTAGAGAATTTGCAGCACATTGCGACGCTCGTTATTGTAAGCAATGAAGGGCTTGTCTGAGAGCTCAAGTTCCATGATGGCTTCTTCCTTAAGTAGGGTACGCAAGCGGTATCCCTCACGGTGAATGATCATGGGTTCTGGATCAGGCTCTGGCTCTTCTGCTGAGGAAATTTTATCAAGGACATCGGCAGAAAAAACCTTTTCGTCAAGGTGACGAATCGTATCTTTCCTTCTGTTGGGACGATGCTTTCTGAGTAAGCGTGTTTTGTGCTTACGCATGCGGCGTGCTATTTTGGCGATGGTTTCATCAATAGCAGCATACATGTCTTTGCTCTCAGTAGACGCATCGATGACGATGTGGTTGGCGCAGAACAGAATGATTTCCGCATGATGTCGGTTTTTGTGGGCATCGAGGATGGCTTTGGCCTCAATGATTTTCGGGTAATCTAGGTGTAGGCCCTGGATTTTCTTGGTTGCGTAATCGCGCAGGGCATCGGTGACTTCTTCGTGTCGTACGGTAATAGTAATTTGCGTATTAGCATTAGCTGATTGCATCTTTGTTTTTCCTTTCTTGTTTGTGTTATGCAGCACTTGGCTGCGAAATAAATGAGTATCTAAATTGTACTGTGATATGTGGTATGATCATTAAAGCACAAAATCTTCGCCGAGGTAATGTTTTCTGGCGAGTGGGTTAGCGGCAATGTCTTTGGCCTCACCCTCAAGGATGAGCTGCCCCTCATGCAGTAAATAAGCATGGTCGGTAATGTGCAGGGTTTCACGCACATTGTGATCCGTAATTAAGATGGAAAGTCCATCTTGCTCACGTAAGTCGCGTACGATGGTTTGGATATCACCGACAGCGATCGGATCAACGCCACTGAATGGCTCGTCGAGCATGAGTAAAGTAGGGTCGGTGCACAGAGATCGTGCGATGGTGAGGCGGCGCTTCTCACCTCCAGAAAGTGAGAGGGCCTCAGAATCTCGCAGCTTGGAAATATTGAAGCGCTCAAGTAATTGATCAGCTCGGTGATGGCGCTCCTTACGGTTGAGATCTTTGCGGGTCTCGAGCACAGCGAGGAGGTTGTCGAGAACGCTGAGGTGACGGAAGATGGATTCTTCTTGGGGTAAGTAACCCATGCCTAGTCTAGCGCGCTTGTGCATGGGCAGTATTGAAATATCATTGCCTGAAAAACTGACCACTCCGGCATCAGCGGGGATGAGGCCGGCGATCATATAAAAGCTGGTCGTTTTGCCAGCTCCATTGGGACCAAGGAGACCAACGATCTCACCTTCCCGCACACTGAGGTTGACATTATTGACGACGGTGCGGCCAGCGTAGGTTTTCATCAAACCGCGAGCTTCTAGTAGTGTTGGTGAGCTTCGGCGCGTCCCTGTATCCAGATGCAGAGTCGTGTGATCTGATGGTGGGGCGAGAGCTGGCTGCTGCTCAGTTGTTGAAGCGTCTGTTGTGGTTTCTGGCATCGTTGTTCGTGTAGCTAGATTCTTTTTTAGCGAGATTCTTTTTGGGTGACGGCTTGCATTACCCACTTTCCCTGGCTGGTGATAATGCTTTCGATATCCTTGTCTTTCATTTGTATCCTAATCCATTGACCATCCTCCCCGGCCTGAAGGTATTCATTGGCGCTCTGTTGAAGTGTGGGGCGCCCTCCTTTAAGAATCATTTCGCCAGTTTTTGCATTGTAGCTGGCTATGTTGCCGGAAGCGAGAAAGGGTTGGCCGTCACTGTTTTTGCCAAGGATCTTGACGCTTCCTGTGGCGATGATTTCTTGGAGATCTCCGAGTTCCGAAAAGCTGCTGTCTTTTTGCTCTGGTATTGGCTCTGTTTTTTGAGGCTCGGATCCCTTGGGTGCATTGTTCTTTTTTTCCTCCTTGGGGCTGTTGTCGAATAAGATTTTGAGTTCATCACTACACCTTAATTTGAAGTCAGAGTTAGACTCATCAAGCCTGATGTTTTTGAGATAGGCGAGTATTCCTTCTTCGTTGTCAAAATAGATGCCGCCATCACACTCTATCTTAATAGTGCTGAGCTCTTTTTCTTTATTTGCCGTCTTTTTATCAGGCTCGGCCTGATTGTCCGCTTGTACTGGCCCTGTTGCTGGCTCGGTTGGTATATTTTGTTCGAGCTTTTTGTCCTGGCCGCTGTGTTTGAGGAAGGCTTGTATTTTTTGGTCAGCCGCAGCAGAGCGCTCATCACTATGCAGAATGGCTTTTTTTGATTTTTGCTGAAGCGCTTCATTATTTCCAGCGATGGGCACAGCATGCTTGTCGATTGCATCCAGTTTTGCCGTGGATGGTGGCTTGGGCGGTGCTGCTGTAAGCACGCAGCTCAGCACCATTGACAGCGCAGCAGTTACCACCGTGGCGGATGGCCAGCGGGCATTTTTAGTCATGTGGTTAGGCTGCATGGTTTGGTATGGATTGAGTATCGGGCAAGGGGACTTAGGGCTTAGGATCTGAAGCCTTAAGCGCTTTAAGATAAAATAAGGATGAAGCAGGACCAGTGATGAAGCCTTGTCCGGTGTTGATGTCATAGACCATGCCTGTTCCAGAGGCCTTGAAGTCTTCGCCGCTAATATAGATGGCTTCTTCTGCTTTAAGAATAGCGTCGTTTTCATGGTAGATGGCACGCCTGACCTTGGTGCGTGCCTGGACGCTACCGTCTTGATCGTAAAGCTCCAGCGAGACGTCGCGTGCCTCAATGGTCTCGCCCCCGATCACTTCCATTCTTTCTGCATGGAGTAGAGAGAGAGGGTTAAAATTCTCATCGTATCGAGGTAGTCTTACCTGCCTTAAAATCGTATCGTTATGGAGTTGTCCTAGCAGGGCGATGTTGGATTTCTTTTTGGCGTCTTTTTGTTCAGACGATGCGGCGAGACCCTTCACTGGTTTTTTGATTTTTTCTGACTCTTGAAGATCCTTGGTTTGAAGATCCTTAGGTTTTTTGTCGTCCGTGCATGCGGTGAGCAAGACGCTCATCATGCCAATGACACAGCATGACAGCAGGGCGAGCCGGCTTGTATCTGTGTAATGATGGAAGATTCTAGTGATGGTGACTTCTGGAGTTTGGAATCTTAAATTTAATCGGTGCTGTGCGCTGCATGGTGGACGGCAAGCAAACGGGTAAGGACGGCTTCGATATCGGAAAGAGGAATTTGGTTGGGACCGTCTGAAAACGCTTTTTTAGGGTCTAAGTGAGTTTCCATGAAAACGCCATCTACTCCGGTGGCGATGGCGGCTCTTGCTAGAACGGGGGCAAGCTCGCCGTCTCCGCCGGTTGTGCCACCCTCTCCACCGGGGCGTTGCACAGAGTGGGTAGCGTCAAAGATTACTTTCATGCCCATGTCACGCATCCAATAAAGGGAGCGCATGTCTGCTACGAGATTGTTGTATCCGAAGGTGGACCCGCGTTCAGTGATGTAGAAATTCTCACAGTTGAATTCTTTCATTTTTCCGGCGATAGGTTTTACATCCCAAGGAGCGAGGAACTGTCCTTTTTTGATATTCACTGGACGTCCCGTTTTAGCACAGGCCTCTAGTAAGTCGGTTTGGCGACAGAGGAAGGCGGGGATCTGCAAGAAGTCGACGGTCTCTGCTGCGATGGCAGCTTCCGCAGGTGTATGGATGTCTGTGGTTACAGGCAGACCGAGTTCCTTGCCTATTTCGCCGAGGATGCGGCAACCTTCGACGACACCAGGGCCACGGAAGGAGTCTACTGAAGTGCGGTTGGCCTTATCATAGGAGGCCTTAAAAATAAACTGGATGCCAGTGCGCTCAGCGATCTCTTTGATAGAGCGTGCCATTTGCCAGGCAAATTCTTCGGATTCAAGTGCGCAGGGGCCGAGGATGAAAAACGGGGCGGAAGGATCGAGGGTAAGATTGCCGATTTGACTCATGATAAATTGAAAAGGTCCATTTAAGTTAAGCATGAACATGCCAAATGGCACGTTAAAACTGTGGCCACCTTGCTTTTTTAATCTGTCTTGCTCGCTTCCTCGCGCGCTAGGGTGGCAGCCCCTATGATTCCCGCATCATTACTAAATTGAGCGGGGATGATTTCTAGCCCATTGAGAAAAGCCGGGGCCAGTTGTTTTTGGATACTATCCTTAAGTGGGTCAAAGAGAAGATGGGCAGCTTTAGCAACACCTCCACCGATGATAATAGCGGCAGGATTGAGAAGCCAGCAGGCGTTGACGACGGTGCATGCGAGTTTTTGGGCAATGCCTTGCCAGATTTCTACTGCGACTTGATCGCCCTGAGCTGCAGCTTGGGAGAGCGCCGCAGGTGTGCATTCTGTGATGCTTTTATCAATGTTATGCTTGGCGTAGGTTTGGCGAGCGTCAGCGGCGATCTCGTTGTTACCGATGTAATCTTCGAGGGAGCCGAGGTTGCCGTAAGCGCCCTCCCGCCCAGAGTAATCAATCGATGTCTGGCCAAGCTCTCCTGCGACGGAATGAGCACCTCGGAGCATGTGGCCATGCGTGATGATGCCGCCGCCCACACCCGTGCCCAGCGTGATGCAGACTAAGTGGTCCTTGCCCATGCCTGCTCCTACTTTCCACTCGGCATAGGCCATGCAATTGGCATCGTTTTCGACAGCCACGGGAAGCTTGGTGCGATCTTGTAAAATATCTCGCAGGGCAATATTGGTCCAGCCTTTGACATTGGTGAGGTTGTGGATATTGCCGGTCTCGAAATCAACAAATCCTGGCACGCCTACTCCAATGGCGCAAATTTCAGGGTGGTGGGCACGTAGATCCTCGATGACATAGACGATGGCATCGATCAAAGGTTGAGCTTCATTAAAATCCTCGGTGGCGATGGCTGGCGCCTGGGCGATCACTTCATGTCCCTGGACAACTCCAAATTTGACACTTGTGCCACCAAAATCGATGCCGAGAGATAGGGGTAGGGCTGTTTGGTTCATGGCTATGATATATTCAGGTGGGCGATGATTTTTAATCCTTCGAGGGTGAGGTCTGGAGCGAGATGAGCGATTTCATCCAAGCCACGAGTAATGAGTGGGGCGTCTCCGCCAGTGGCGATAACTAGCGGGTCGTTAGCAAATTCCTTGTTGAGATTGTGCAGAATTTCACGCACCAAACCACGGTATCCATAGACGGCTCCGGCCAGCATGGCCTGCTCGGTTGATTTGCCAATAGCGCATTCAGGTTCTTGCAGTGTGATGTGGGGGAGCAGGGCGGTGCGATTTGCCAGCCCCTCTGTCATTGAGGCAAGGCCAGGGGCGATAACGCCTCCTTGGTAGGAGGGGTGGTTTGGGGCTTGCACTTCTTTGCAGTCGTTCGCGTGGGCTTGCACTCCTCCCGGCCGCTGCGCGGACGCACTGTCGTTCGCTGGGGCTTGCACTTCTCCCGCCCGCTGCGCGGACGCACCGTCGTTCGCTGGGGCTTGCACTTCATTGGGTTCGTCCGCTGGGGCGATGACGTCGAAGGTTACGGCAGTGCCGAAGTCGAGCACGATGCAGGGACTGCCGTAGAGGGTGTGGGCACCGACGGCGTTTGCCAGGCGATCGGCACCGATTTGCTCGGGCTTGGGGTAGTTGATGCCGATAGGAAGTTTGCTAAGGTGACTGAGCTGATGGCAGGGTTTGTCGCCGAGCCATGATACGAGGATGGCTGCTTTTTGGGGAACCACAGAACTGATAATGGAAACGTCCCAGTTGATCTCAGCGAGGCACTCCTCTAATGATTTCGGGGAGATTTCCGGAGTGGGGATGATCGCACGCCATGGATCGAGCTGATCACCATCAGCCAAGGCAAACTTCGTCCGTGTGTTGGAGTTGTCGACGATTAGGATGCGCATAAAGAAAAGGTGATCATTCAGTAACTGGAGGGACTATAGAGTGCGCTATGGGGTGATGGAAAGTACTGGATAGATAAAAAAGGACATAAAAAAAGCCGGAGGAGCGATGCTCCCCCGGCTAGTGGTTGTTATGATGAGAAATTAATCGTTGTAGGCTGGTGAACCGTGTTCAGCAATGTCCAGTCCCTCATGCTCTTCTTTTTCGTCTACCCGCACACCGATGGTGAGCTTGATGATAGAGAATACGATGATTGAGAAGATGAATGCGGCAGCGGCTACGGCGAGCACTCCTACGAGCTGCCCTCCGATGGTGAATCCACTCTCAGTAGTATCGAAGAGTGCGCAAGCAAGGATGCCCCATACACCGCAGATACCGTGAACGGAGATAGCTCCAACTGGGTCGTCGATCTTGATCTTGTCGAAGAACAGGATAGAGAAGACTACGATGACACCTGCGATGACTCCAATGAGCATAGCGCCGTTGGTCGATACGATGTCGGCATTAGCCGTGATACCTACGAGACCAGCAAGGAATCCGTTCAGAGCCATAGAGAGGTCAGGCTTTTTGAGGACGATCCATGAAGTGAGCATTGATCCGAGAGCACCTGTGCAGGCGGCCAGCGTTGTTGTAGTGAACACAAGACCAAGAGGTCCAGGAGCTGCTGAGAGAACAGAACCGCCGTTGAATCCGAACCATCCGAAGAAGAGTAGGAATACGCCGATGGTGGCGAGTGGTAGGTTGGATGGCAGGATGGGCTTCATGCCATTCTTAGTATACTTGCCCTTCCGAGGTCCTAGCACGATTACACATGCGAGAGCTGCAAAGCCACCGAAGGCGTGAACGACAGCAGAACCAGCAAAGTCCTTGAAGCCAGCACCGCCATTAAGGCTTCCCATCCAGCCGCCGCCCCAGTGCCAGGAACCAACGATTGGGTAAGCAAGACCTACGAGCACAGTGGCGAAGATCATGAAGCTAGGCAGCTTAATACGTTCAGCGACAGCGCCGGACACGATCGTGGCAGCGGTAGCGGCAAACATAGCCTGGAAGATGAAGTCACCATATCCAGTCATTGCAAGGCCTACGCCTCCGTAGCCGAAGGTGTCATCGATGTTGCCCTCACCAAAGGGTCCACCGATACTGAACCAGCCGTTGAAATCACCTGGGTAGTGAGTGTTGAAACCGACGAGGCAGTAAGTGACGATGCCGATTGCGATAATAAAGCAGTTTTTGAACAGGATATTTACCGTGTTCTTCTTCTGCGTGAGGCCAGCCTCGAGGGAGGCAAAACCGAGGTGCATGAGAAACACAAGAGCTGCAGCGATGCAGGTCCAGAGCATGGATGTGGTGAAGAAGTCGAAGGCGTAGGCGTAATCACCTTGGCCTGCGACCAGCTCATCGTAGCCAGCTTTTGTTTCAGCATCGTCTGCGAGCAATGATCCTGTTCCTAATGCGAGGAAGGATAAGGGTAATATTGATTTAGTAATCATGGGTAGGTTGGTTGTTGTTTGGTAGTATGAAAAAACAACTACAGCATGAGGTGTGCCAAAACTGGAAACGGGTAGGCTGAAAATATAATTTGAGGAGTTGGCACGCATATTGCTGAATTTATTCACACGCGCGCGAAAATAGCGTTTCGATTCAGTAAATATTTTCTTAATAGGCCGCGTAACATGCCGGCTAGCTCATTAACACGAACCAAATAATAACTATGAAACTACTAAAAACCTACATCATGCCATTGTTCCTATTGGCACTGACAACGTCGAATGCCTTTGCCGGGGATGATGCCCTCGATTCTGGTGATACTGCCTGGATGCTCACATCAACCGTGCTTGTGCTAATGATGTGTTTGCCCGGCCTCGCTTTATTCTATGGTGGTTTGGTCCGTGCCAAAAACGTGCTCAGTATCTTTGTGCAATGTTTTGCCTTGGCAGGCATCATGTCGATCCTATGGGTGGCTTTCGGCTATGCGGTCGCTGCAGGCAGTGGTGGCAATGCCTACTTTGGCTGGGACCAATCGCTGCTCTTTCTCAATCACATAACTGAAGATACACTTAGCGGAACAATCCCTGAGAGTGTCTGGGTCACCTTTCAAATGACATTCATCATCATTAGCCCCGCCATTATTGTTGGTGCCTTTGCGGAGCGCATGAAGTTTTCTGCGATCTTAATTTTCACGGTCGTCTGGACTATTCTCTCCTACTTGCCGATGTGGCACATGGCGTGGGGAGGTGGCCTGTTCCATCACTGGGGCGCTATTGACTTTGCCGGAGGTAATGTGGTTCACATCAATGCGGGCATTGCGGGATTAGTAGCCTGTATTTTCCTAGGAAAGCGCCAAGGGTATCCTGGCCCTGCTCTCGTTCCTCACAACGTACCGTATGTTCTGGTTGGTGCGGCCTTGCTCTGGGTGGGTTGGTTTGGCTTTAATGCTGGATCAGCAGCTGGAGCCAGTGGCAGTGCCGGTATGGCGATGCTCACCACACAGGTTGCTACAGCGGCTGCTATCGTAGTTTGGATGGTCCTGGAGTGGATCATTGCCAAGAAGCCTACCGCGGTTGGTGTCGCCACTGGTGCCGTAGCTGGCTTAGTGGCAATCACACCCGCTGCTGGTTCGGCCGGTGTCGGTGGCGCGATGGCCATCGGTGCAATCTCTAGCCTGTTATGCTATTTGGCAGTCACCAAGCTGAAGCATGCCTTTGATTATGATGATAGTCTCGACGTATTCGGTGTCCACGGTGTCGGAGGCATCGTCGGTGCTATTCTGACCGGTTGGTTTATCCGAGGAGAGGATGGCGGCAGCATTGCTCAGGTCATCATTCAGGCAAAAAGTGTCGGTGTGACCATTGTCTGGAGTGCGGCAGCCGCGCTGATAGGACTTTACGCCGCAAAAATTCTTTGTGGAGGAATACGCGTTGAAGAAGATACAGAGCATGGGGGTCTTGACCGTGATGAACACGGGGAAGAGGCCTATAACTGGGAGGCGTAAACCTTAGCCAAATTTTTAAGCCGAGGCCTTCTAGGGTCTCGGCTTTTTTGTGCCTGTAGTTGCATGTCAAAAGGTTGGCACGCCATCTGCTGAAGCGATGGTGATTATGAAAACTACAATCAAGTCATTATTGATAGGCGGCAGTTTGCTAACAGCAACTTCCGCATTCGCAGAAATTGAAGCCGAGCTTTATACAGGTTATCATTCCATCTACGAGTTTCGTGGTGTGGATCTTGGTGATGATCTAGTCGATCTCGGTCTTGATCTCAATTACGAACTTGCCGAGGGCCTTTCACTTAACGGTGGCGCTTGGTACGCAAGCTGGGATTCAGGTGGAGCCGCAGATGAACTCGACCTCTACATTGGGTTGACCAAGACACTTGGGGCTGTAGATCTTAGTGTTGGATACACCTACTACATGTTTCCGGGTGCTAGTGATGACAACACAGAAGAGGTATTTTTCGGTTTGTCAACCGAGCTTGGTTGTGGTCTCGGTCTTGCCCTGACCTACTATGAGGACATCGATCAGTATGGCGGAGGTTACTTTGAGTTCGAAGCGGCCAAGAGCTTTGAGTTGTCTGAGTCCATCGTGGTTGATGTCGCGGCCGGTGTAGCCTGGTGTGATGATTACGAACTAAACACAGAGGTTGATGGAAGCAACATGGATGGTTTTAATCACTGGTATATTTCAGCATCAGTGCCATTCGAGATTAAAGAGGATGTCTCACTGACGCCATACATCAAATACGTAGGCACTGCTAGCGAACTTGATACGGATTTTGTCAGTGATGATGAAGGAAACGATGATCTCTTCTATGGCGGTGTGACTCTTTCCATCGCATTCTAAAAATTTAACTGAATGAAATCATAGTTCAGTTTGTCTGGAGAATGAGGGTCTGCACTGCGGGCCCTCATTTTTTTGCTCAGATGTGAAGGCCAAATGATTATTTGGCATGGCTACTTGAGTTTACTTTTGGTTTTGAGTAAATCAAAAGTGGTTCCGCAATACATGCATCGCCATCGCTGAATAACCACCGTATTGAGGACTGCGGTGGTGCCATAATTGAATGGCTTAAGTCGATACGCCTTATCGTGTTTGCGAGCCAGATTATCAAGAAACGGAGTCGACTTACACAGTGGGCACAGTGTGCTCCTACGTTTCATGTAAGCGATAAGCCAGGATACCATACAGAAGCCTAAGCTGGCGACGATCAACTCCGCCGAACGTTTCTGAAACTCGGGAGCAGCGTAGAAAAAGGCTACCACTGAGGTGATTAAGGCGACGATGCCCAGGTAAAATAGGAGGGTAAAGAATACAGCTGTGATGAACTTTTTTTTGTAGGGCACAGATCGCGCCCTTTGATCTAACGAGGGTTTATGCTGTTTATGATTGGCACCATGGTGTGTGTGTTCCGAATCTGGCATAAAGCATTCGTTGAGCTCTGAGCATTCTTACAAGAGAGGGGCTATGACAAGGCTGACAATGGCCATTACGTTGATGAGGATATTCATCGATGGACCAGAAGTGTCCTTGAAGGGGTCGCCAACGGTGTCTCCGACAACGCAGCCTTTGTGAGTCTCAGAGTTTTTACCACCGTAGTGACCTTCTTCGACGTATTTCTTAGCATTGTCCCAGGCACCGCCTGCGTTGGACATGAAGAGCGCCATGAGAATGCATCCGAGTAGGGCACCGCAGAGGGTGCCGGTGAGGGCGATGGCTCCGATGCCTCCAACCATGTTAAAGCCAAAGCCAACAGCGAGGGGAGTGCCCACAGCCAGCAGGGCAGGGAGGATCATTCGCTTAGTGGCCGCACGGGTAGCGATATCAATACACTTCTCAGAATCTGGTTTGCCGGTGCCTTCGAGTATGCCTGGGATTTCGCGGAACTGACGGCGAATTTCATTGATCATTTCGAAAGCGGCACTGCCTACAGCTTCCATAGTAATGGCGCCGTTTAGGAAAGGGACAACGCCACCGATGAAGAGGCCAACAAAGAAGGTGCGAAGCACTGCTTCATCTTTGAAGTCGAAGTTTACGATGTGCGCTTTCTGAATGAACGCGGTGATCAGGGCAAGAGCAGCAAGACCAGCAGCTCCGATGGCGAAGCCTTTGCCGATAGCGGCCGTTGTGTTGCCCACGGCATCGAGGCCGTCTGTGATCTTACGGGTTTCAGGCCCCATGGCGCTCATTTCGGCGATGCCGCCTGCGTTGTCAGCAACGGGTCCATAGGCATCAATGGCCATGGTGATACCGACGGTGCCGAGCATGCCAACTGCAGCTAGGCCAACTCCAAGCAGGCCGGCGAACTCATAAGAAACGAAAATGATAGCTGCGAGAGTGAGCATTGGAATGGCGACGGATTTAAGACCCACAGAGAGGCCGGTAATCATGACGGTGGCCACACCAGTTTCTCCTGACTTGGCGATGTCGCGAACGGGCTTCCCGCCGGTGTAATATTCGGTGACTAGGCCGATGGCGATACCGCCGACGGCGCCGCAGAGCACGGCTGCTGCTATATTGCTGCTAACGCCTAGTATATTACACAGACCAAATGACCCGACAATAAAGATGACAGCAGCTCCAATAGTGCCAAAACGCAGGGCGCTGGCAGGGTCCTTGGCGGACATAACTTTAACGAGGAGAATGCCAAGAATGGAGCAAGCCAGTCCCATGGTCGTCAGCGCAAGGGGTATGTGCATCAAGGTTTCCTTACTGGCTCCATGAGCAACGATGGCACTGGGATCAGAAATATTGAGATTGGCGGCCATAGCAGCGACAATAGCTACACAGGCGATTTGGGCTCCGCAGTAGGATTCAAAGATATCTGATCCCATGCCAGCAACGTCGCCTACGTTATCACCTACGTTGTCTGCAATCACACCAGGGTTACGCGGGTCGTCCTCGGGGATGCCCGCCTCGACTTTTCCGACGAGGTCTGCGCCAACATCAGCAGCCTTGGTGAAGATGCCACCACCAACACGGTAGAAGAGGGCGACAAGGGAGGCACCCATAGCAAAACCCTCCATGATTTCGGCAACTGCATGGCTGTCTTTATAAAAGTAGTAAACACCTCCTAGTCCAATAAGGCCCATTGAGGCAACGGTGAGACCCATCACGGAGCCACCGAAGAATGCCACACTGAGTGCGTCGGCCTGACCATTGTCCCTTGCAGCCAAGGTAGTGCGCACGTTGGATTTGGTCGCAGTGAACATGCCGACGAATCCAGAAAACGAGGAAGCTAAGCAGCCGAGGAAAAAGGCCAGTGACTGTTGTTTGCCGTATTCAGCTTTCTGGAAAAAAAACAGCAGGCCGCCAATGATAATGGCGAACAGAGAAATAAGCACAAACTCTCTGCGCATGAAGACCATTGCACCTTTATGAATCTGGTCAGCAATCTCTTTTACTTTACCTTCGCCACCAGAGCGTTTCAGAATAGAGGCAAGAATAAGGAATGCGACTACGAGACCTGCCAGGCCGGCAAAAGGAGTGATGATAGGATTCATGGTTTGTCGGTTGTTTTCGTTGTTGGGTGTTCAGTCTCTTTGAGATTCTGATGCAAATAAAAAAGCGAGGAATAAAAACCCCGCTTGGATTGAGGCGTGAGCATAGGAATTGAACGCGCTCTGGCAAGAAAAAGATACGTCTTATGGCTCGTTTTTACGCCTTGGAGGCAATTTTTCGAGCGCTTCTTGAATTTTGCGCATGTTTTCTTCTCTTTTGTCCCGCGTGCCAGTGGGTTTACCGAGAAGACGCCTGACTAGATCAAGGGGGTTTTCAGCTTGGCTGTTTGATTCTGTTACCCCGCGCTTGGCGAGTTCTGCCTGCACATGACTCATGGTTTGCGGTGCTTTGGTGAGTAGCTTTTTGATCGTGCTCGTTGGTATAATGTAGGTTTTGATCCGGCTTCCGCGGGCGATAGCGATGCCTGCGATTTTACCGTCTAGGTCGGTAATGGGGGCTCCCGTATCGGTTGGGTAAATAGGCATATCAGACTGCACAACACTGGGGAAATTCGTCCGGATATCACTGCGGATAGCACCCATGCGTTCCATGATGTCCATGCGCTTTTGGGGAAAGCGGGGAATGGTCGGGTTTTCAGAGAGGGAGCCGAGCTCTACTTTGGTTTTTTTACGAACGTTGCCCCGTTTGTATGAGACGATGATTTCTGAGCCTGGCTGGAGTCTCTGCAGCAGCGTTTTCATTTCCATGAGCCCCGTCATATCTTCTTTATCCACAGCTAAAATAATATCGCCTGCTCGCAGCCCAGCTTTGGCGGCTGCAGAACCGGGCATGATTTCTCTGAGGGCAATTCCCTCTTGCTCCTTAACAGGGTCCATCATGACGCCCAGATATGCTTTATCCATATCGCGAAGGCTACGAGATTCAACACTGACAACTCCGAGACTCTCGACGCTGCCGTCAGGGTTTGCCATGAGAATAAAGCTACCGAGAGGTAACGGAGCTGCTTGGGAGAGATCGAGTGGTGTTAGCTCGGCATCGTTCACGTCATAATCCAATAGCGCAAGGTCGTGATCTGGATAAACGCCAGCAATAGTAGCGGCAAATGCCTTGCCTTCTGAGGTCATCACAACGAGCCGATTACTGGCCTTTTTGATTTCACTCCATTTGGTGAGAATCACAGGCTGCCGGCTCGATCCGCTCATGACAACCGTGCCGTAGCAGATTCTGCCACCCTGGTGATAAATGCTCACCGTGCTCTTTGCCGCTTCGGCGACCATTGGCTTGGAAGCACTGAAGAAGCCGGAGGCCTGGTTTCTTAGTTCCCTTTTTTCATGCCACGATAGACCTGCAAATGGGTCTGGCATAGTCACGGTATACTGGGCGATCCCATGGCAAGACAAGCAGATCCATCCCGCAGCTGCTAGTAGTGATTGAATGTTCATGATGGTCTGTGTGATGGTCTATAGGTGACTCCTTGATGCTTAGCGATTCTCATCGGGGATGATGTCGCCACGGCGGCCTAGGGTAAGCTTTCGGGTGAGCCTGTTTTGGCCTCGAATAAGGCGTATGGTGATGGTTTCGCCAGGTTCATACTGTGCGATGACGATGTGGAGGGTACGAAGATCGGGAATGTTTTTATCATTGATGTTATTAATGATGTCTCCTGCCCGCAGTCCAGCCTTGCCAGCGGGGCCTCCCTCAAACACGTGCCTGATACTAATGCCGGAACGAATGTCAGATTTGCTTGGTCGGCCAGTGATGATGCCAATGACCGGAGCATCGGGGTTGTCCAGCAGCGAGCTTCCTCCAAGGCGCCCCCAGGTTTCCCCTTTTTCGAGTTTCTTCCAGTCTTGCAGAACACCAGTGATGCCAGCGTGGTTGTTGGACGAGAGAGAGTCTCCAATCGATGAGTGGATACCTACGACTCTTCCATTTAAGTCAAAGAGTGGCCCTCCGCTATCACCTCCGATGAGGGTGCAATCTGTGTTAAAAAAATGATCTTGCCCATGAGCGATCACTCGGCCGAAGCGCACCGGTGGAGTGCGCACTGGGTCATATCCGCCGGCGTGACCCAGTGCGATGACGAGATCTCCGCTGGCAAGTTTCGGCGATTTAGCAACGCCAGCATGCGGCCAGCCGAAAGTAGGTTTGGGATCCATGATTTGAATCATGGCGGTGTCTCGTGTGTAGTTGGCACCAAGCACTTTCCCTGTTGCTTGTTTTCCATTGGGAAAAATAACGGTCATTTCATCGGAGCCACGTACGACGTGACCGGCGGTGAGAATAAGGCCGTCCTTGCTGACCACGACGCCACTGCCAGAGGCCCGGCTTTTCGCCGAGAATAGCGATATAGTGGCGGGCAGCACTTTTTGTACAACGCCTGTGACTTTCTGTTCCAGTGATTTGAGCTGAGAGATGTTTTGCGGGCTGGGCGCTGCCGCCAGTGGCTGAATCACCAGTATGGCTAGGGTGAATATTGTGGCGAATATCATCGGCTTGGTGAAATACGTTCTCATGAATACAGGGTTATGATGCATCGATAGGCTTTTATTGTGCGATTTCACCATGAGAAGCGTTGCATAAATTGAGGTTTGTGCCACAAATTTCGGCGTCACGCTAGCTTGTGAGAAGCTGTTGAGGTATGATACACCTGTTGGCAGACGCAGGAACTCTGGGCTGAAAATTATTTTAGTTGGAGGGGGACAATACACCATGGCAGCAAAAAAATCCAATGCAGGATCTCGTTCAGGTCGCAAGCGCTCTGCTGCGGCGAAGTCTGGGCGTAAAAAAGCGGCGCCTAGACGACGAGCTACCAAGAAAGCGGCTAATCGTCGTCGTCAATCTGCGGCGAGCAAGCGAGGCTGCTTGATGATGGTTTGGAGCTGGCCCTTTGGTCTCGTCGACCGCTTTACTCAAGATTGGAACCTATTGATGAAATGGCCAGCTAGGGCCGCCGGTTATCTGGCGGTTTTGATGGCAGGTTTCTTTGCAGTGTTAGCTCTTTTTTACGGCGCCAGAGCCATGCAGTATAATCTCGATAAGGTTGCTGAGATGCCGGCAAGAACAGTGGTTTATGCAAGAGACGGCCGCAGTGAGTTGGGCCGACTGCATGGAGACAACCGCTACCTAGTCCGCTATGATCAAGTGGCAAAGGAGTTTCGCAATGCGCTGATATCGCGGGAGGATGCCCGTTTTTACAATCACTTCGGTGTCGATATTAAGGGGGTGATTCGGGCAACGGTAGAAAATATCAAACGCCGCCGCTTTGCTCAAGGTGCCTCCACGATCAGTATTCAGCTCGCTGAAAATACCTGGTTTCAACCTGACTCAGGCAAGAAAAAATCATCAGCGCAGCTCATTGATCAGAAATTGCTGGAGATGGCATTGGCGTGGAGAATTGAGAGGAATTATGACAAGTCGAAGATCCTCGAACATTACATGAACCGCATATTCTGGGGTCACTCTATCCGCGGGGTGGAATCAGCTGCACGAACCTACTTTGAGAAACCGGCAAGTCGATTGAGTCTCTCCGAGTCAGCCATGCTAGCGGGCATTATTCGAGGGCCGAACGCATTTTCCCCGTTTAAAAATATCGAAGCTGCCACTCGTGAGCGTGATGTCACCCTGGGTCGAATGGTCAATTATGGTCACATTACTGAGCAGCAGGCCGAATGGGCAAAAAAACAAAAACTCATTGTCCGGCCTAAATATAGACGAGTTGTGATGGATACCTATGTGATGGACGCGGTGCGCCGTGAGCTGGATCGCATTCTTGAGGAACATAATATTGAGTATGGCGGGCTCACCGTCATCACCACAGTTGACCATACCATACAGCGTGCGGCCGAACTCTCCGTGGAGCGTAATCTTGCTAGGGTGGAACAAACTCCTGGGTATTGGCACCAAACACGTAAGAAGTGGCAAAGCCTGCCAGCAGAGAAGCGGGGCAGACCAGCATATGTGCAAGGTGCCTGTGTTGTGATTGAAAACGGCACTGGGGCTGTGCTCACCGTAGTGGGCGGACGAGATGCCAATGAATCAAAGTACAATCGAGCCATTCAAGCAGAGCGTCAAATAGGGTCGCTGTTTAAGCCCTTTGTCTATCTTGCTGCCTTTAACCGGGGCTTGATGCCGAAGACATGGATACCTGATGGGGCGATCCGGCCCGGTGAGATTGACGGTGCGCCTAGATCTTGGTCGCCAGCTAACTCGGATGGAAAGTTTAGTGATTTTATTACTGCAGAGGATGCACTGGTGAGATCACGTAATACTTCCTCAGTGAGGGTGGGGAACTTTGCTGGGCTTGAAGGTGTGAATCAGACAGCGATGGATGTTGGCTTTATCCAGGGTATACCAAAAAATCCATCGAGCTACTTGGGCACCTGGGAAGCAACTCCTTGGCAGATTGCCAGTGCGTATACCGTTTTTCCTAACAATGGCGATTGGTACAGGCCTTATATCATCCAAGAGATACGCAATGCCTCCGGGGAGCGTGTCTACCCGGGTAAGGGTGACTCTGGCAAACTCGTAATCAGTGCGGCAGTTCCCGGTGCTACCTGGAGCATCTCTAACACCCTGCAGCAAGTGGTTGAGCGTGGCACCGGAAATAGAGTCAGAACACTGGGTTACAAGGCTCCTTGTGCCGGCAAGACGGGAACGACGGATGACTATAAAGATGCTTGGTTTGCTGGGTATACGGGCACGCTGACTTGTGCAGTTTGGGTGGGGATGGATCGCCCTAAAAAAATTATTAACCGTGGTTATGGCTCGACCTTGGCAGCTCCCATCTGGACAGATGTGATGAAGACGGCGGGTCAGCTTGGCTATGCCACACCTGAGTTTAAGCCGTTTGAGCTCAAGCGAGCACAGCTGTGCCGCTGGTCGGCGAAGCGGGCCACCCGAGGGTGTGATTATCATCGCTCATCCTACACGGCAGATATTCCTGCTGACATGCTGCCTGCTGAAAACGATTTCTGCGCGGTTCATCCGCTTCGAGCCGTTGCGCCCAACCGATCCAATCGCTTCAATTTCTTTAAGCGGTAATCAGCTTATGCGTGTCAGCTGCCACTCGTTTTAAAACAGCTTGTAATCCTCGGCTTCTATTCAGTAACCATGATTGACGTTCTTATTCATTCACCATTCCCCAAAGAGACAGGGCAGGGGAATGCAATGACGGCTGATCGCACTGAATTGATTTTACGCGCTGCTGGTATGGATGTGCAGGTGGAGGCTGAGAACTATCAGGGTGCGGACGCGAGATGTCTAGTCGCACTGAATGCCTGGCGCAGTGCCGGCGTGGTGGCTGATTTTGATCGGCGAAATCCGGGGCGTCAGGTGGTGGTGGTGGTGACGGGTTCGGATATTAACCATCCAGAGATGGAAGACGAAGGCTCCGAAACGAGGCAAACAATGGAGCGTGCTGACGCGTTAGTTACACTGCATGAGGCAGATCTGAAGGTGCTTCCTGAGAGGCTGCAGCACAAAGCCGTGTGTATTTTTCCGAGTGTTCGCTTACCTGCAGGAATCACTCACATTGCCGCCAGCGGTGATCGTTTTGAAGCGGTGATGGCGGGCAATCTACGCGCGGTAAAAAACCCACAACTTGCGGTTGAGGTGGCTGCTTTACTGCCGATGGATTCGCCCATTTTGATCAATAGCTACGGCGATGCATCTGAGCACTTGGCGGCTGAAATGAACCATGCCAGTGCCGAGGTGGAGCATTTTAACTGGTGCGGCAAATTAGATCACACCACTTTGATCGAAAGAATGGCGCGAGCACATGTATTGCTCAATACCTCTACGGTGGAGGGTGGAGCCAATGCGATCTGTGAGGCGGTGACCATGGGCTTGCCTGTGATTGCCAGTGATATCAGGGGCAATGTTGGCATGCTGGGAGAGGATTATCTGGGTCTTTTCCCGAGTGGGGATGCTCAAGCTGCGGTCGGCTTGCTCCAGCGTTGCGTTGCAGAGCTGTCTTTTTATGAGGGTTTAAAGAAGCAGGTCGCCCAGCGAGCCCCCTTGTTTGACTTTGCTGCGGAATCATCTGCCTGGATCGATTTGATCCGATTACGGCTGGCACATTAACGCCTCTGAGCTTTACTTGGCGGTGATCTTCCCGTATCGACACCCCCCAGTGGAGTTCATTCACTATTCACTATTAAAAATTCACTATTTTTCAGATGACCGCTTCCGAGATCCGTCAGAGCTTCCTCGATTTTTTTAAGGAAAAGCAACACAGCATCGTGCCCTCGGCTTCATTGATGCCGCAAAGTCCAGGTTTGCTATTTACCAATGCGGGTATGAACCAGTTTGTGCCTTATTTTCTCGGAACAGATAAGGCGCCCTATGATCCTCCACGTGCGACAGATACCCAGAAGTGCATTCGTGCTGGGGGTAAGCACAACGACCTCGAGGATGTCGGCTACGATACCTACCACCACACCATGTTTGAGATGCTGGGGAACTGGTCATTCGGTGATTACTTTAAGAAGGAAGCCATCGATTGGGCCTGGGAACTCGTTGTTGAGCGTTGGGGCTTTCCGCCGGATCGGCTTTACGCCACCGTCTACATGCCGAGTGAAGGCGATCCTGGTCAGTTTGACCAAGAAGCATATGACTTCTGGGCGGCGCTTTTTCTAGCAAAAGGCCTCGATCCTCAAAGACAGATTGTTAACGGTAACGTCAAAGATAACTTCTGGATGATGGGCGAAACTGGCCCGTGTGGTCCATGCTCTGAACTGCATGTTGACCTGACGCCAAACGGCGATACAGATGGCAAGCTTGTCAACATGGATTCCGACCTCTGCATTGAGATTTGGAACCTCGTTTTTATTCAATACAACGCCGAGGCTGATGGCTCGTTCCGCGATCTCCCAGCCAAGCATGTGGATACGGGCATGGGCTTTGAACGTGCGGTCTCGATCTATCAGGGCACGGACGGATTCAAGGACTTTTCCAAAAAGCCGACCAATTACGCCACAGACGTCTTTCAGCCGATCTTCCGCAAGCTCGAGGAGCTGAGTGGTAAAACCTACCAAGATATCTACCCCGACTCGGTCGATGCGGATAAGTCGACGATTTCAGCAGAGCTCAAGGAAGCCATTGCTTTCCGTGTGATTGCTGACCATATCAGGACACTTTCATTTTCTCTGGCAGACGGCATTGTGTTAGGAAATACGGGTCGTAATTATGTATTGCGCCGCATATTACGCCGAGCTGTGCGCTATGGCCGAACACTCGGTTTTACCGGTGAGACCCCATTCATGACAGAGCTTGTCGATACCCTCGTCGAGCAGATGTCGGGTGTCTTCCCTGAGCTCAAGGAGCGTCAGCAGGCCATCAAAGATAACCTCCAGCGTGAGGAAGCCAGCTTCAATGAAACGCTGGATCGCGGTCTCGCTAAGTTTGAGGAGAAGGCGGCTGAGGGAGGTAAGGCGCTTGATGGTGCTTTTGCGTTTCAGCTCTATGATACCTTTGGTTTTCCCATTGATCTTACTGAGTTGCTCTGCGCTGAGCGTGGCTTGAGCGTGGACATGCAGAGATTTGAGCAGCTCATGGAAGAGCAGCGAGAAAAAGGCCGTGCCGCGCAGACCAAGGAGTTGATTCGTGCGGCCGATATCGCCACCAGTGCGACCACTGAGTTCACCGGGTTTGAAGAAGATATTACGCAGGCTACCGTACTGGAAATCCATCAGCAGCCCGATTGTCTTTTAGTCATTACGGACAAGACGCCTTTTTATGTTGAGATGGGTGGCCAGTTAGGCGACCAGGGAATGCTTATTCATGACGGCAATGAGTATGCTGTTTCTGCGGTGCAACAGCTTGGCAATGCCCGTGCGCATGTGCTTGAGCTTGGTGCCAAGATTGATGTCGGTGACTCAGTGAGCTTGAGTCTGGAAACGGAACGTCGTCGTCCTATCGAAGCTCACCACACAGCCACGCACCTGCTGCATCTTGCGCTGCACGACGTTGTCTCCGAGGACGCGTCTCAACAGGGTTCACTGGTGAGCCGCACACGGCTGCGCTTTGACTTTAACTCTGGCGCGGTAGATGCCGGTGATTTGGAAAAAATTGAAGCAATGGTCAATGGCTGGATCAGCTCAGCAGACACGGTCTCCTGGACGGAGGTTCCGCTCGCAGACATTCAGGGACGTAAGGATATTCAGCAGTTCTTTGGTGATAAATATGGTGATGTCGTGCGTGTTGTACAAGTCGGCGGAGGCGCAGGTGATTTAGACGGATACTCGATGGAGCTTTGTGGTGGTGCTCACGTACGCAATACCAAGGATATCGGCATTTTCAAAATCAAGTCTGAGGGTGCGATCGCCTCGGGCATCCGTAGAATTGAAGCAGTGTGTGGTAGTGCCGCTTGGGAATGGATGAGCGAGGAGGTGGAAAAAAGTGCCGCCCAGGGCAAAGATTTCCGCGCTAAGCTCGACAAGGCCAACAAAGCATTACAAGCCATTGGTCAGGAGCCAGTGCAGCATGCTGAGTTCCCCCACATTATGGGAGCTCTTCTCGTGGAGGGTGGAGATTTCCAGCAAATCAATACCACGTTCAAGCACTACCATGAGCATATTGAGTCCCTGCGTGAAGCTGGGGTGAGGGCAGAAAAGCAATTGAAAAAAGCCCAAGCCGGTGCCGCTGCTAAACTGGCAGACGAGGCGCTTGTTACACTGCTTGAAAGCGGAGCTAATATTGCCGAAGTCTTTGAAGGTCCAGCCAACTTGCTGCAAGAGCTCATCAATGGTTTAAAGAAAAAGCAGTTCACTGGAGCGGCTTTTCTTATTGTCAATGATGGCGAGCGTCTCCATCTAGGAGCTTTCTGTGGCGTTGATGCTCAATCAGCAGGCTTGATGGCAGGTAAGATGATTCAGGAGCTAGGGCCGATTGCAGGGGGTAAAGGCGGTGGTAAGCCGGACATGGCTCGCGGCGCGGCACCCGATCTAGATAAAGCGGACGAAATGCTGCAGGCAGCTCGCAAGCTTGTTGAATAATTGGAGCGAAAAAGTGCTTTAGCCAAACAGCTTAGTGATTGGCTTGCCGTCAACGCCACCCATGCGGAAGGGACGCTTGGAGGGTGAGCTGACAATTTTGTCATGCGGTAATCCCATGGCGTAGGCGATAGTTGCATTGAAGTCCTCAGCGGTGGTTTTTTCTGTGGTGACTTGAGCGCCATTTTCGTCAGTGCTACCGAAAGGTTGGCCGCCGACAATACCACCACCAGCCATCAGACAGGAGAAGGCTTTTGGGTAATGGTTACGACCAGCATTACTTTTCACCTCAGGGGTGCGCCCGAATTCTGTTCCTACAACAACCAGCGTGCTGTCCAGAAGGCCTTTGAGTTCCAAGTCCTTGAGCAAGGCGGATAGTGCACGGTCAAGGACGGGTATCTTATCCTCCATTTGGTTAAAGTTGTCTACGTGCCAGTCAAAGCCGCCAAACTCTACTTCAATGAAACGAACACCACGTTCGACTAGGCGGCGTGCCAATAAAACTCCTTTGGAGAAAGCTTGTGAGCCGTATAGTAGATGAGCTTCTTTGCTTTCCTTGCTGAGATCAAATGCTTCGAGATCTTTGCTTTTCATCAGGCGCACAGCAGCATCAAATGCTTCACTGTAGTCGCGAACGTTTTTTTGTGTTTTGAGGTAACGAGCGTCAAACTCGGCATCGAGTTGTTTGCGTAAGGCAAGTTGATGATCAAACTCATCCTCGCTCATTTTGTGGCGCTTGCTGTTTTGTAGTCCTGAATTGGCGTTCCCGAGAGGAAGAGGAGCGTGTCTAGCCTCCATGAAGCCGGCTCCTGGATGGCTACTGCTACAATTGACAGTGACAAAAGGAGGGAGCTCGCCGCCATGTTTGTTAGCAAGTTGGCTTGCCCATGACCCAGCGGATGGATGAACTATGTTTGAGCGCTTGGTGTAGCCGGTGCGCATGTAGTAACGACCTTGGGCATGCGCCCCTTGAGTGGTGCTCATCGATCGAATGAGGGCAACCTTGTCCATCTGTTTGGCAAGCCCAGGTAAACAGTGCCCTAGTTGTATGCCATCGACATTGGTTTGAATGGCACGGCAGTCACCTCTGATTTCAGAGCTAGCCTCAGGCTTGGGGTCGAGGGTGTCGAGGTGGGTCATGCCACCAGACATAAAGAGGTAGATGAC
>ENA-OQVM01001590-OQVM01001590.1-marine-metagenome-genome-assembly--contig:-NODE-1590-length-29492-cov-4.811695_pt1 | contig 29492 bp, 32 predicted proteins | sample MGYA00237776_ERZ505498 | MGnify/ENA primary metagenome ERZ505498 (study PRJEB26159, sample SAMN06265151) | marine metagenome | isolation source: Helgoland LTER site | place: Germany:Helgoland, sampling...
AGATTGGAAGAAAGCTATTGAAATAAATTTTTTTGGTACTTTTTTAATTTGTAAATATTTTTTAAAATTTTTAAAAAAATCTAAAGTAAAAAAGATTATTAATTTTTCTGGAGGTGGAGCTTTTTATTCATTTCCAAACTATAGTTCATATGCTACTTCAAAGGCTGCCTTAGTAAGATTCACTGAGACAATTGCAGATGAATTAAAATTAGAAGGCATATCTGTTAATTGTATTGCACCAGGATTTGTGGCAACTAATATACATAAAAAAACTATTAAATCTGGTCCCAAATCTGCTGGGAAAGTTTTTTTTTCTGAAACAATAAATAAAAGCATTCCCATTTTTAATCCTGTTTGTACAGTTTCAGTATGTTGTCCTTCAAAAGTTCCCTCTCGAATAATATCACGCCACCAAACATACATCACGAATAAAATTAGGAAAAAACCACATTTTAATAAAAATGTTCCTCCTACATATCCATGCATAAATAAAACGGTTCCAAAAGTAAGCATAAAAGCACCAAGTCCACCAAAAAGAGGCCAAGGGCTTGGATCAACTAAATGAAACGGATGTTCTTGTTTTCACCTTTGCAAAGTTACATTAGAATTTAAACTACTAAATTTTGTGTGTTCTATAAGTTTTTTTAAATCTATCTTATTTGATTCTGCTACAGTTTTTTGTCAGGATTGAGATCCATTTGAACTTATATTATCAGCTCAAATATTAAACTCTTTTTGATTAGTTACCCCTTGGGATTTATCAAATTCTCTCATACATTTAAATAAAAATTGTGTAAAATTATAATAATAACAAAGTAAAATATAACCCTGTTGCTAGTTGACTAACTATAATAAAAGGTTGCTCTGCTACAGATCCACCTAAAAAGCCTAATAAAAGAACATCAAAAATAAATATGTTGAAAATATTCCAGTCGAAACACTAAAAACAGATGTTGCTCGAATAAAAGCTTACAATGTTTTAGTAAGTTTAGGTAAATCACCTCCTCTTATGACTGATCAAGATATTGATACAATTATTAATAAACATTTTTTTTATGCAATTTATGACGAAAAATCTTCTAAAGTTATTAATACGGCAAAAGAAGTTTTTAATAGTATAAACTACAAGGTAAATTTTTATAAATACTTAGATCTTATCTTAGATGGATTAAGTTTAACGTCTATATACTTTTTGGCAGCAATAGGCCTAGCGATAACCTTTGGAGTAATGCGAGTCATTAATATGGCTCATGGTGAATTTATAATGATCGGTGCATATACTGGTTATGTTATCCAACTATTTATCCCAAACCATACAATTTCATTATTAATAGCTTTTCCTTTGGCTTTTATTATTACTTTTTTAGCTGGAGTAGCAATGGAAAGGTTAGTAATTAGACACTTGTACAAAAATCCTTTGGATACGTTGTTAGCTACTTTTGGAATTAGTATAGCATTACAACAAATAGCAAAAAATATTTTTGGTACTCAAGCTAGACCTCTTACCTCACCTGACTGGCTTGATGGAGCATTAGTTATAAATGACGTTTTATCAATAAGCTTAATAAGAATAGCTATTTTTGTTTTAGGTTTAACATTTTTAATTCTACTTGTGTTAGTTATGAACAAGACAAGGTTAGGATTGGAAACTAAAGCCGTCACTCAAAACCCCATGATGGCGTCAAGTATGGGTATTAACCCAGATAAAATAAATATGCTAACATTTGGATTTGGTTCTGGTATTGCAGGAGTAGCTGGTGTTGCCATTGGATTGTTTTCAAAGGTAACTTCTGAATTGGGTTCAGAATATATAGTCCAAAGTTTTATGACAGTTGTGGTTGGAGGAGTTGGCAATATATGGGGAATGCTAGCTGGAGCAACCATGATAGGCATGCTTCAAAAATTTATTGAATGGTTTAACCCATCAAACACCCTAGCAGCTCAAACTTACATGATCATATTTATAATTCTATTTATACAATTTAGGCCTAAAGGGATTATTGCATTAAAAGGAAGAGCGTCAGAGGATTAAATATGAAAAGTATTTTTTTAAATTATTTAAATAGTATGTCTTCATTTTTCTGGATCACGGCTATCATAATGATTATTACTATATCTATAGTTGTATTTAGTGAAGCCTATGGTTTAAATTTTGTTTCAACTAGTTTTGTTAAAATCTTAGGAAAAACATTATGCCTATGCATTGTTGCTTTGGCTATGGATTTAGTTTGGGGTTATTGTGGAATACTTTCATTAGGACATTTTGCGTTTTTTGGACTTGGTGGATATATGATTGGTATGTGGCTTATGTTCGAACGGACTAAAAGTATTGTTATAGAGTCTACTCAAAACAATATCTTACCTTTAACCCATAATGAAATAAACGAAGCTATTGGAACACAAATTTTTGGTGTAGTTGGTGGTGCTGAAATCCCAATGATTTGGATTTTTGCGGATACTCTATCTATTCATCTTTTATTAGTCTTATTTGTACCAGGTATATTAGCCTTTATTTTTGGATGGCTAGCATTTAGGTCACGCGTCAATGGTGTCTACCTATCAATTTTAACACAAGCTATGACATTAGGGCTTTCATTGTATTTATTTCAAAATGATAGTGGTTTAAGAGGTAATAATGGTTTATCAGGATTACAAAATATCCCAAATTTTGATAATATAACCCAAGCTGAATTATCAATATGGTTTTTGATTGCCAGTTCTTTGACGTTAGTAGTCACATATTTTATCTGTAATTTAGTTGTCAAAAGTAAATTAGGTAATGTGATCAAGGGCATTAGAGATAATGAAACTCGGATTAGGTTTTTAGGTTACAAAGTAGAAAGCTATAAATTATTTGTTTTTGTAATCACTGCTATCATTTCAGGGATTGCAGGCGCTTTGTACTATCCTCAAGCAGGAATTATCAATCCGGCAGAGTTGGCGCCTATTGCTTCAATCTATTTAGCAGTTTGGGTTGCTATAGGCGGAAGGGGCAGTTTATATGGCGCAGTAATTGGCGCTGCTTTTGTTTCTTTATCATCTAGTTATTTTACTGGCGGCCAGATACCAAATATTGATTTTGGTGTTTTTACATTCAAGTGGGTTGATTGGTGGGTTGTTATTTTAGGGCTGAGTTTTGTTATTACAACGCTATATGCACCTAAAGGAATAGGTGGTTTAGTAGAAATAATGTTTAGGAAAAAACAACTATGAGTGTTTTATTAGAAGTTAATGGAATAAATGTAACATTCGATGGTTTCAAGGCTATAAATAACCTTAGTTTATCTATATCAAACAATGAACTAAGAGCTATAATAGGCCCAAATGGCGCTGGAAAAACGACATTTATGGATATTGTTACTGGAAAGACTAAACCTGATTCAGGCACTATTTTGTGGGGACAGAAAAACTCTTCGTTGTTAAGAATGAATGAGGCTCAAATAGTAGAACTCGGTATAAGTAGAAAATTTCAAAAACCAACTTTGATTGAAACACAAACAGTTTTTGAAAACTTATTACTATCATTAAAAAAATCACGAAACCCTATTGCAACTCTTTTTTATAAAATGTCTCCAGATGATGAAAAAGAAATAACTAATATTGCAGTTGAAGTTAATTTAATTGAAAACATAGGAAGCTTAGCCGGTCAACTTAGTCATGGTCAAAAACAATGGCTTGAAATTGGAATGCTTTTAGCACAAAAACCTAACTTACTTTTAATAGATGAACCTGCGGCTGGAATGACGTACCCTGAAAGAAAAAAAACAGTTAATCTATTAAAAAAATTATCAAAAAATCAATCAATAATAGTAGTGGAGCATGATATGGAGTTTATTAAATCGTTAGAATGCAGGGTTACCGTTCTCCACGAAGGAACTGTAATCGCAGAAGGTTCTCTTGATTATGTGTCTCAAAATAAAAAAGTTATTGATGTTTATTTAGGTAGATAATAATGCTTCAAACTAATAAAATTTGTCTTCATTATGGATCCTCGCAGATTTTGTATGATATTTCTCTCAAAGCATCTATTGGTGAGATAACATGTTTAATGGGTTCGAATGGCGTTGGTAAAACATCTTTATTAAAAGCCTTATCTGGTAACCATCCGAGCAGCTCCGGGAATTATTTTTTAAATAACAAAGATGTTACAAATCATAAAGCTTACGAATTAGCATCTTTAGGTGTGGGTTATGTTCCTCAAGGAAGATTAATTTTTCCTTTACTTACTGTTGAAGAAAATCTTATGACAGGATTTTCTGTTTTAAAAAAAAATGAACAATTAATACCCACATTAATCTTTGACCTATTCCCAGTCTTAAAAAAAATGCTCTCCAGAAAAGGTGGTGATTTATCTGGAGGTCAACAACAGCAATTAGCTATAGCAAGAGCATTAATTACAAAACCTAAATTTTTACTGTTAGATGAACCTACTGAAGGAATTCAACCAAACATAATCACGTTAATTGGAGAAGTGATTGATTATTTGAAATCCCAAAAAAACATGGCTATAATTTTAGTCGAACAATATTTTGACTTTGCATTTGCTAGAGCTGACCATATTTTTGCTATAACTAGAGGTGAAGTAGTATATGAAGGAAAAAAAAATATTATAGATAAGGTAAAATTAAGGAAAGCTGTAAGCATTTAAATGTTAAATATAAATAAAACTTATCAAAGAGCTCATGGTGACATTGATGTAAAAATCAAACATAACCAAATCAGTAAGTTTTTTCAGTCCGGTTCATCAAAAGTTTTTTATCCTAAGTGCCATGATGAAATAAAAGAGCTTGTTTTAGTAAATACAGCTGGAGGATTAACCAGTGGAGATCAATTTTCATATAAAATTGACATAAACAATGAATCTAGTGTTTTTGTTACTACTCAGACAGCTGAAAGAGCTTATAAAGGATTAGAAAAAAGCTCAAACATTAAGGTTGAACTATCGATAGACAGTTCTAGTAATCTATATTGGATTCCACAGGAGTTAATTCTATTTAATAACTGTAACTTACGAAGAGATATAAATGTGAATGTTAAGGGCTGTTCTAATTTTTTATTGGCTGAAACTACAATTTTTGGAAGAACGGCAATGGGAGAGTATTTAGAAGAAGGAACATTCATCGATAATTGGAGAATTTATGAAGATACAAAATTATTACACGCAGAAGCATTAAATTTAACTGGAAATATCAAAGAAAAGTTATCTAAATTAGCTTCGACAAATAGTGGTGTTGCTATTTGTAATATTTTTGTATGTGGAAAAAATTTTTTAAATAATGAAGATGAATTAAAAAAAAATATAATAAATACTGAAACTGTTTTGCTTTCTCATTCAAAGTGGAATGACAAGTTGCTTATACGCATGGTAGCCCAAGATGCATATGATTTGAAAAAAATTCAAAAAAAAATACTATTATGCTTATCTAACAATTCGCTACCCAAAGTATGGAATAATTAAGGAGTTAAAATGAAGTTATCACCTAGAGAAAAGGATAAAATGCTCATTAGCCTAGCTGCTATCATTGCTAGAAATAGAAAGGATAGAGGAGTAAAACTTAATTATCCTGAAGCAATAGCCTTGATATCTGATTTTGTAGTAGAGGGCGCGCGAGACGGAAAAAGTGTGGCAGACTTAATGGAAGCTGGAGCTCATGTTATTAAAAAAAACGACTGTATGAGTGGAATACCTGAAATGATTAATGAAGTCCAAGTTGAAGCTACATTTCCTGATGGAACAAAACTAGTAACAGTGCATCACCCTATTAGATAATGGAGCAGATAATGAAACCTGGTGAAATTATAACACTTCCTGGAGAATTAATTTTAAATAAAGATTCAATATCAATACAAATGAGTGTGGCCAATACTGGAGACAGACCAATTCAGGTAGGAAGCCATTATCATTTTAACGAGACAAACGAATATCTATCTTTTGATAGGCAAAAAGCTCTAGGAATGAGACTAAATATACCTGCTGGAACAGCAGTGCGTTTTGAACCAGGTCAAACACGAGACGTAGAATTAATAAAAATAAAGGGCAATAGAAATATTTTTGGATTTAATCAAAAAGTTATGGGAGCGTTATAATGACTTCAAAAATTCAGAGATCTTCATATGTAGAAATGTACGGCCCAACAACTGGTGATAAAGTTAGATTAGCAGATACTGATTTGTTTATTGAAGTAGAAAAAGATTTTACTGTTTATGGAGAAGAAGTTAAATTTGGAGGAGGAAAAGTAATAAGAGATGGAATGGGACAATCCCAAGTCACTCGAGAAGATGGTGCTGTAGATACGGTTATAACAAATGCTCTAGTAGTTGATGTCAATGGTATATTCAAATCAGATATAGGAATTAAGAACGGTTTAATACATAAAATTGGGAAGTCTGGAAACCCAGACACACAACCTAACATTGATATAATAATTGGGCCTGGGACAGAAATCATAGCTGGTGAAGGTAAAATTATTACAGCTGGTGGTTTTGACTCTCATATTCATTTTATTTGTCCTCAACAAATTGATGATGCTTTACACTCAGGTTTAACTACTATGCTTGGCGGAGGGACGGGTCCTGCTCATGGAACTTTAGCTACTACTTGTACACCTGGTTCCTGGCATTTAGGAAAAATGATACAGTCTGCTGATGCCTTTTCTATGAACCTAGCTTTTGCAGGTAAAGGCAATTCATCCAAACCAGAAGCTTTAATTGAACAAGTTAATGGTGGAGCTTGCGCTCTAAAACTTCATGAAGATTGGGGCACCACTCCAGGCGCAATAGATAATTGTCTAAAGGTAGCCGATGATATGGATGTCCAAGTTATGATCCATACTGACACTCTAAATGAAAGTGGTTTTGTTGAAAACACAATTGCAGCCATTAAAAACAGAACCATCCATGCTTTTCATACTGAGGGCGCTGGTGGTGGTCATGCACCAGATATTATAAAAATATGTGGAAATGAAAATGTAATCCCATCTTCAACAAATCCAACAAGGCCTTATACCATTAATACACTTGAAGAACATTTAGATATGCTAATGGTTTGTCATCATTTAGATAAATCAATTCCGGAAGATGTAGCTTTTGCAGAAAGTAGAATAAGAAAAGAAACTATTGCTGCTGAGGATATACTTCACGATTTAGGAGCTTTTTCAATAATTGCCTCCGACAGTCAAGCTATGGGTAGAGTTGGCGAAGTAATAATAAGAACGTGGCAAACGGCACATAAAATGAAACTTCAGAGAGGTCGTTTAAAAGAGGAAAAAGGCGAAAACGATAATGTTAGAGTAAAAAGATATATAGCAAAATATACAATTAATCCTGCTATAGCTCATGGATTATCTAAACATATCGGATCAATAACTGAAGGTAAAAGAGCTGATATTGTTTTATGGGACCCTGCTTTTTTTGGAGTAAAACCTGAAATTGTTATGCTAGGTGGAAGCATTGCATGTGCACAAATGGGTGATCCCAATGCCTCTATTCCAACGCCTCAACCAGTATACACAAGACCAATGTTTTCATCTTTTGGCAAATCATTAGAAACGTCATCGATTACCTTTGTTAGTAAAAATTCAATAGAAACAGGAAGTTTAAATAATTTAGGATTAGCAAAACAAACCATGCCTGTTGAAAATACAAGAAATATATCAAAAAAAGATATGATTTTTAATAATTTTTGTCCTGACATTTCAGTAGATCCTGAAACTTATGAGGTAAAAGCAAACGGTGAAATTCTTACTTGTGAACCAGCAACTGAGTTACCATTAGCCCAACGATATTTTTTATTTTAGAGAAAAGTTATGATAGCAGAAAAAATTATATTTCATCCTAGAAATGAAAAGATAGAAGACACAATAACTTTATCTTATCATGAGAGATTTATTAGAAGAAAAAAATTAATATCAGACAATAAAATTGAATTTTTAGTTAATTTACCAGAGACAGTGTCCCTCAATGAGAATAATGGTTTTTTGTTAAATAATGGCTCTATAATTTTAATTAAACCTGCTAAAGAAGAATTATTAGAGATAGTTAGTGATAATTTAATAAAAATAACCTGGCATATAGGTAATAGACACATACCTTGTCAGATTGAAACTAATAGATTGTTAATACAACATGACAAGGTTATTGAAGAGTTGATAATAAAACTTGGTGGGAAAATAACAAAAATTAAAGATGAATTTAATCCTGAAGGCGGCGCTTATGGTTTAGGAAGAACACATGGGCACAAACACTAAAAATACAAAAAATAAATTTGATTACCATCAAGTATTATTTTCTTGGTTTTCACCAAATTTTCCTATAGGGAGTTTTAATTTTTCACACGGACTTGAAGCAGCTGTGGAAATGAAATTCATTCATGATAGCTTTACTTTAGAAAATTGGATATCCAATCTAATTACTGATGGATCCGGTAAAACCGATGTTATCCTATTGTCTAATGCTTACAGAGGCAAAAATATTAATGAGTTAGCCTTAGCTTTATGTCCTTCTAAAGAAAGATGGATAGAATCTATAAAATTAGGAAAATCTTTTTCAAAAAATATCCGTGATAATTGGTCTTATAATATCGAAGATGACTTGGCTTTTCCTGTTGCACTAGGAAAAGCTGGATCATTTTTTTCAATACCCCTAGATCAACTTTTAATAATATTTCTACAGAGTTTTGCATCTAATTTAATTACTTTTGGTATGAAACATATTCCATTAGGCCAAAGTGCTGGACAAAAAATTTTAATAAACTTAATTCCAGTTATTCAAGCACAATCTATGAAATATAAAAATTATGACATTAAAGATATAGGTAGTAGTGCATTTATATCTGACTTGGCTAGTATGTATCATGAAAATTTAAAAAATAGGATTTATCAAACATGACTAATAAATTTGGCCCACTTAAAGTTGGTATTGGAGGACCAGTAGGTTCTGGGAAAACAAGCTTAACGGAAGCATTATGTAAAAAACTTTCAAAGACAATTTCCATGGCAGTGATATCTAATGATATTTATACAATTGAAGATGCTGAATATTTAATGAGAGCTCAAGCCCTACCATTAGAAAGAATTAAAGGTGTAGAAACAGGAGGCTGCCCACATACAGCTATAAGAGAAGATGCGTCTATTAACCTTCTTGCAGTTGATGAATTAAAAAATAAATTTAATGACTTAGAATTAATTCTAATTGAGTCTGGTGGAGATAATTTAGCTGCAACCTTTAGCCCTGAATTAGTGGACTTATCTATTTATGTTATTGATGTAGCTATGGGTGGAGATATTCCTAGGAAAGGTGGACCTGCTATTACAAGGTCAGACTTACTTTTAATTAATAAGACAGACTTAGCACCTTATGTCGGAGTTAATCTTGATCTAATGAAAAATGACGTTGAACACGCAAGAAATGATTTACCATATGTGTTTGGACAAATGAAAAATAATCGGGGAATTGAGGATATAGTTAACTTTCTAAATCAACAAGGTGGTTTATCAGCGGGTCAAATTTAAAAATCATTTTGATTAAAATTTGTTATCCACATAGTTTGATATGGTTTTAATTCAATATTTTGTTCATCTTTAAAACTTGTTTTTGGATCTAATAGATCAAACCATTCTTCATCATCAATTAAATTAATTAAATTAGTGTTTAAACTGATTATGTCTGAACTAACATTTGTTAATGCAAATATACTTTGTTTTCTATCTCTACTCTGTCTCCAGACTGAAAAAATTTTTTTATCTAGATTTAATGTGAATTGTGTTGCATTAGGATGAAAAGCAGGTTGATCAATCCTTATAGAAATTAACTTTTTTAGCTGTTCATAACATTTAAACTCTGTCGTACTTTGTGTTTCAATTTTGGTAATTAATTCTGAGTAGTTCCATTTATACCTATTAAGATCTCTTTTTAAGTTATTTTTTAAAAAGGAATTATTATCATTTTTAGTTGCGAAAATAGAATTAAAATAAAATGCAGGAACTCCTTCTATAGATAAAATAATAGAATGTGCTGCTATAAATCTTTTTAAGGCAAATACACCATCTCTGTCAGAATCTGTATACTGCAGGGCATTAAATAAAGAAATATTTGCTTCATACACTTTTTCTTCTTTAGTTGAAACTTTCCTCATTGAAAATTGGCCGCCATTTTTCTTTAGTCGAACTAACATTTTTTTAATTTCTGAATCTGACAACAAACCCTCAGCAGGTCTCATACCTATACCATCATGTGAAGCTATAAAGTTGAGATAAGCATTTCCAACTTGAGCAGGAGGCATCTTCATACTCCATTTAGTAAGTACGTTAGAATTAGCAAATAAAAAAGTGTTAACAATAAGTGGTGGAAGGGGGAAATTGTAAATCCAATGAGCTTCATCATTTTTACCGAAATAACTCAAATTTTCATGCTTAGGTAAATTTGTTTCAGTTACAATGATTATATTATTATCAATTTGATCAACTATATCTCTAAGTAATTTGATAATTTCATGTGTTTTGGGTAAGTTAAGACACGTAGAGCCAGACTCTTTCCACAAAAATGCTACTGCGTCCAATCTAAAAATTTTGATTCCAAAACTAGCTAATTTTAATATTAATTTTATAAACTCAAGCAAGACTTCAGGGTTTTTAAAATTAAGATCAATTTGATCATAACTAAATGTACACCAAAAAAGTTGATCATCTTTAGATTGATTAACTTTTTTAAGAAGCTCATGATCCCTTGGTCTTACAACTTTGCTAATGTCAAAATTTTTATTAACTGTATAAAAATAATCTTTACCAGGGTTGATACCTTTAAGAAAATTTTTGTACCATAATCCTTCTGAAGAAGCGTGATTGATAACTAAATCTGTCATAATATTACTGTTTTTGGATAATTTTTTAATATCAGCCCATTTGCCATATTTTTTATCTACTTCATCATGAACCATTACAGAAAAACCACCATCACTACTTGCAGGAAAAAATGGTAGAATATGAATGCTATCTATAAATGTACTTAATTTATCATTATAGAAATTTGTTAAATCAATAAGAGCTTTTCCTCTAAAACCTGTGTTGATGCTATCAGCATAGGTTATTAAAAGAACTGTTTTTTCAGACCAAGCTTCTTTTCCAGATCTATTTTGAATAGATAACTTATGATCATGTATTAATTTATTAATTTCTTTTGAATATTGTAAAATTTTTTTATTGGGAAGCAAAAGGTCATAAATATAATTTAACCTTTTTAAAATATCTAAATTAACAAAGTTAGATGAACTATTATTTGAACTCTTCATTATCTAATTCTACACTTTTCTTAAATCTATCTAAAAAGTCTGGGATAGCACTCAACACTCTACTCCATGTCGGAATAAATGGAGTTTCCATAGGGTTTTCAAAAAATGATTCTCCTGCCTTCATAATATTTAATGCAAATAGTTCCACGGATTTTTCTTCAATATGTGAATCAAAAAACAATCCATTCATTTTAGCATCACTTCTATATATATCTATCATATCCAATGCATACCGATAATAAGTAGCCTTTAAACTTCTAAATGTTTCTAGACTAAATGTGTGTCCTTGTGTTGCAAGTTTTCTTATGAGTGCTTTTGTAATATCAATAGACATTCTTGATAACCCTGACTGATCATTGTCCTCTGAAAGATTTTGATGTTTATGATCATATGATTGAGCCAAATCAACTTGGCAAATTCTATTACTTGCCTGGTTTCTTTGCATCTCAGACAAAACACCGATCTCTAAACCCCAATCAGAAGGGATTCTTAACTCAGGTAACAAGTTATTTCTAAAAGAAAATTCTCCAGCAAGTGGGTATCTGAAAGATTTCATAAAATCCAAATAATCACTTCTCCCAATTGTTTTCTCCATTGCTAATAACAAAGGAAATACTAATAACCTTGATACTCGACCATTCATTTTCCCATCAGCTACTCTAGGATAATACCCTTTACAAAACTCAAAATTGAAGGCAGGGTTAGCCACCGGGTAAAATAATTTTGCTAATAAAGTTCTATCATATGTAAGAATATCACAATCATGTAACGCCACAGATTGTGCCTCACCTCTTGCTATGGTCATACCTATACAATACCAAACATTTCTACCTTTACCGAACTCTCTTGGAGATAAACCTTTTTCCTGTAATTCTTTATCTAGTGCCATTAGCCTTGGTCCGTCATTCCAGAGAATTGAAAATGGTTGATTTAGTTTTTTAAAAAAATTATTAGCCTTATTATATTCACTTTTACTAGCTCTATCCAAACCGATTATAATATGATTTAAATAACTAGTTTTACTAATTTCATTTATTATTTTTGGAAGAGCTTTTCCTTCAAGCTCTGAGTACAAACTCGGCAAAATAAGTTCCATTGGATTTTTTTTTGAAAAGATTTTAAGGTCATTTTCTAGTCTTTCGTAATTATTAAGGCCTTTAACTCCGTAAGAAAAATCATGTAAATTAGCTACTAAGCCATTTTGATAAAAACTACCCATAACTGTCTTCCTTTAATTTAAAATTAATTCTATCTAAAGACTTTAAAACAACTTCTTTCCATCCATCTGGAGCAACTTGGTTAGCTCTAATGACTTTTTTTAATTTTAATTTGTTTAAGTTATCTTGGTCAGGTAATGGAACAACACAAGGCTGATTTGATAAAGCTAACATCGATATATCATTAGGACTGTCTCCTATTACAATGCTGTGATATTTTTTTTTAATACCTTCCATTTTTTTTAATATTATTTTCATTGCATCTCCTTTGGAACAATTATCACAAATATTAATAACTCTTCCTCCCTCATGAAGCTTAATATCTAAATCATTAAATATGCTTATAAGTTCATTTTTAATTTCTATTGGTCCGTTAAATATTAAAGGAATTGAATAGAGTCTATTTAAAGCAGATGTCAATTTTTCTCCGTTTAATCCTAAAACTTTACTTTGTTTACTGGCATTCATATCCTTTAAAAACAAACATTGGTTTCGTAAGGAGAGTGGAACTTTGTTATTAAATATCTCAAATATTTCGTCTGCTGTTCTGCTAAGAATTAAAGATTTATTATTTTTGCCAAAGTGAGAGCAAACTAGATCTAAGTTATGTATAGCTGAGCCATTTTCAACTATATAGGGTATGTCTACTCCCAATTGTTCAGAAAAAGACTCAACTTCATTTTTAGTCTTACTTGTATTTGGAATTATTCTAATATTATTTCTAAGGCACTTTAATATAAAAGGTTTAATAGTATTAAATTGAAAATTATTATGATTTAGCAGTGATCCATCTAAATCTGTAAATATTAAAATATTTTTATTGTTCATGAGTAAAATTTAATCAAAACTCTAAGATTTTTAAAGTTTTTTATTAGGCAACCTTAAAGGTTGGTGATTTATTAGGCAAAAGCATTCCGGCTATAATCACACTTATTGATATGAAAGCTAAACATTGAAGCACAAAAGAAAAATTATATCCATTTTTAAGTAATAGAGATGTAATTGGTAAAACGCTTGCACCAGCTGATAAATTAACCATGAATTTTATAGAAAGAACTCTTCCTCTCCAACTATCTTTAACATATTTAACTAAAATAACGTCAGTAATTGGGACTTGCCCAAAAACAAAAATCATTGCTGCTAACATAATAAATAACAAACCAAAATCAGATGACTGACTTGCTATATAAATAAAAATCAATTGCCCTAAACCCATAGCAGCCAGAACATATTTTGGAGGGATTTTATCAACCAACCATCCTGTTCCAATTTGTGAAAAAGACGCAATGGCATAAACTAATCCTGCTAGAAGACCTGTTATCGCTACATCATTTGAAATTTGTAACATATTAACTTCGAACAACCGTGGTATAAGAAAAGTTAATGATCCAAATATAAACCCGCCTGAAAGAGTAACTATGCTCAAACAAAATAAAACAGTTTGCCATCCTTCAGTTAAAACAGATGAAGATTTACTGTTTTTAGTATTATCTACTTTCACTTCGGTTTCATCTTGTTCAATAAAAGCAAATAGTTGAGATATTCCAAATAACAAACACATTATTGAAGGAATCAAAAACCCTAAACGCCAATCAGCATACGCTATTAAAAATCCTGTTAGTATTGGAGCTAATGCAACACCCATATTTCCCCAAACTCCATTTATTCCTAATCTCAAACCAACTTTACCTGGACGCTTAACAATCATTGCTATTCCTACTGGATGGTAAATTGCAGCAAAGAAACCTAATATACCAAGCGACAAACCCAACATTTCCGTTGATTGTGAAAATGCAGCTAAAATAGAACCTAATCCAAGGCCAAAAGGATAAACTGTAATTAGAATAGCTCGTGAGTATTTGTCAGCTAGCCATCCAGCTAAAGGTGCAGCTGCACCAAATAAAACAACTCCTAGAGTTCCATAAACAATTATTTCCTCATAACTTAGGCCAAATTCTCTTCCAGCATCGAAGGCAGCCTTTGCAAATATAAGCATCATAAAATGATCTAAGAGATGACCTATATTGAGATAAAGATCAGGTATTGAATAACTTTTGGAGCTATCAAAAGATATAATTTTCATAATTAAAGTAACCGTAATTCAATTTTATTCATTAAGATAAAAAAGTTGTATAATCCGTATGTTTTAATTTTTCTACCCTAAGAGCATTTTCAGGTGCATTAGTATCCTCATATCCAATAGATACTCCACAAACTAACATTTCATTTTCTTTAAAATTTAGATGCTCAGAAATTAAGGTATGAAATTTAGTAAACGCAACTTGACCGCACGAATGTAAACCCTCACCTCTGGCACCTACTAATATGCTTTGTATAAACATACCAACATCCATAAAAGTACCAGTGGCTAACCTTCTATCCATAGTGATAAACATTCCAACAGGGGCACCAAAGAAATGGAAATTTTCCTGCATTTGTTTATCTCTAGCTTCAAAATCATCTCTTCCAATATTTAATAACTTATAAAGTTCAAAGCCCACTGCTCTTCTTCTAGAAACGAAGGGCTCAAACCATTCAGTAGGATAATAATCAAATTCTTGCTTAAAATTTTTTGCAGACCCATCTTCAATAGATCCTAAAATAGATTTAGTTATAGCTTCTTTTTTCTTCCCTTCAACTACGTAGACATGCCAAGGCTGAATATTATGACCACTTGGTGCAAAAGCTGAACATTCTAGTATATTTTTTATTTTATCTTTAGGTATTGGATCAGGTAAAAATCTTCTAACTGATCTTCTTGAAATAAAAGCCTCTTTAACATCCATAATTCACGCCTCAATGTAAGAAGTTAATAAAATAGTTAACTATTTAACTATTTACATATTTTATTTTTAATCAATTAATTTATTTAGTTTTCTGCAAAGATTTTCCTAAAGAAGTTTACTTTATCAATTCTTGCAAATAAATATGGTTGGGTTTCTTTTATAGATTCTGTTATTCGGTTGGTCTTAGAAAAGTTGATTTTTGTTTTTATTTTATTATCAGCAATTTGTGTTGGTTTTTTCTTGTTTGACTTCCAAAAACTTAAAACTTTCTTCAAATATGGCTTGTTTTTAACTGGGTCGGAAGAATGATAATGTTTTATGGCTTTTTCCCATGAACCATGTTTGTTTTTTAACTGTATCAAAAATGACGCTGCATAAGAAACATTTGGTTCAATAGATAACATGTCTTTTATATTTTTAAAGTTCTGTTTATGCCATTTTAAGTTAATTTGCATACAACCTACATCAAGATTATTGTCACCTTTTTTAGTATGCTTTAATAAATATGACTTCATCTGATTTTTGTTATCGAAAAACAAACTTTTTCCAGCATGGTTAATTGTCCAAGGCCATATCACCATTTCATTATTTTTTAATATTCTTCCTGCTTCTGCTCGACCAATTCCCAAAAGTAAGCCACTTGGAATGTCAGTTATATTTTCAATATTTCGAATAACATCTTTGCATTTAGATTTAATTTCTAATGCAAATGAACTTTTCAACATAAATAATATGTATGCTGTAATTATTAAGGTAATATTAAACAACTTTTTTAAGGACATAATAAAGGTAATTAGCAATCAGTATGCCATATAAAAAATCATCTTAATTTTTTATAGTCTGGAGACCTTTTTTCTAAAAAAGAGTCTATACCTTCTATACTTTCATTGTCTCCTTGAGATTGAACCATGAAATCTGTTTCTAATTTGATTTGTTCAGCAAAATTATTACCGTAGGCAGATCTAGTTAATTTTTTAATTCTTGAGATTGAGTTTTTAGGAAGATTTTCAAAGTTTTTTGAAAGTTCTATTGCAGTTTCTTTTGCATTACCTTTTTGAGCTAAAACATTAACAGCACCGATTTGATATAATCTAGAAGAATCAATTTTTCCTCCTATCATTGCCATTTCAGAAAGTAATTGACGTGGCATTGTTTCAGACAAAAATTTTGTTGCAGCTCCATCAGGAGTGAGACCAATTTTTACATAAGCTAAAGAAAAGAATGTGTGTTCACTCATAACAACAAGGTCGCATGCCATAGCCAATGATACACCTGCGCCAGCTGCACCACCCTCTATTGCAGAGATCACAGGTTTTGAACAATTATATATAGCTTCTATAGTTCCATTTAATTGATTTAAAGTTTCATATCTTTGTTCTTCGGTCATTGAACGTCTTGTTTTTAAAGCATTCAAGTCACCACCTGCGCAAAAAAAATCTCCTTCACCAGTAATTACAATTGAAAAAACGTCTTTGTTTTCTTCTGCTATTTTGATTGATGATTGAAATTCGTCATGAAACCCTTTTATCATTGAATTTCTTTTTGTAGGATTGTTTAAAGTCAATAACATTGTGTTGCCATGGATTGTGTTTTCAATAATAGACATATAATTCCTGTATTTTAAAAATTTAAAGATAATATATTATTGAATTTAATGATAAGTTTCGTCAACCTTCAAAAAATAAAAACAGGAATTCAAACACATGATGGAAAAAGAGGAAGCATTAAAATTAATTATGAATGCAGCTCTAGAAGCCGCTATGCCACGAGGTAAGTTTAATTATATTCCTGAACCACCTAAAGGAAATTTAATTTTATTAGGGGGCGGCAAAGCTGCTGCGAGTATGGCTGCTGAGTTTGAAAACATCTATAATTATCCACTACAGGGATTAGTAATAACGAGATATGGTCATTTTACGGATACTAAGTTTATTAAAGTTCATGAAGCTTCACACCCAAACCCTGATAAAGCAGGTTTGTTAGCCACCCAAAAGTTATTTAATATAGCAAATAAAGCAACAAAGAATGATCATATAGTTTTTTTAATTTCTGGGGGTGCATCATCACTACTCACTTTACCCTTTAATGGTGTCTCCTTTGAAGAGAAACAAAGAATAAATAATGAACTTTTAAAATCTGGTGCTCCAATTGATAAAATGAATATCGTTAGAAGATCACTTTCTCAAATCAAAGGAGGGCGACTAGCTGCGGCTATTTTTCCTGCAAGGCTTACAACTTATATGATTTCAGACATACCAGGTGATGATCCAGCCTATATTGGTTCTGGGCCCACTATTCAAGCAAATGGGAAGAATGAAGACGCTATTTCTATATTAGACAGTTATAAAATAAATATTAGTAAGGAGATTCATAATATTATTATTAAAAATTCATTACCCCAGCTTCATAATACTCCTAAGTATATGCTTGCAACTCCAATGATGGCGCTTAAAAATGCAGCTAAAGTAGCTGATGAACAAGGTTTTATTCCTATAATTTTGTCTGACACTTTAGAAGGTGAAGCGCATGCTGAGGGAAAAAAAATGGCTGAATTAGCACTGCAAATTAAAAAAGATAAAAAATACAAAAATATAAATTTGAATAAACCCATAATACTTTTATCAGGAGGAGAGACAACAGTCACAGTTAAAGGTGACGGTAAAGGAGGAAGAAACACAGAGTTTATGTTATCCATGGCCATAAACTTAGATAAAATGAAAGGTATAAGTGCTCTGGCAATTGATACAGATGGTATCGACGGCATTGAGGATAATGCTGGTGCATATATATCTGAAAATACTTTAAATAAGGCTGGATTTTCTAATAAAAACCCAGAAAATTACCTAAGTAACAACGATTCATATACATTTTTTAAATCAATAGATGACTTGATATATACTTCACCAACATTAACAAACGTAAATGATTTTAGAGCAGTTTTAATTGAACCTTAAAAATAATTAGGGGCTAACAGGTATTGTCTCATTGAAACCTGGAAGTTTTAGAGCAACATCTTCGTACCATTTTTGAATATTAGGTCTATTGGTTTTCCAGTCCCGTACATTCCTAAATGTTAAATAGCCTAGTGCAGAAGCTAAACCAATATTAGCTGCATCAAATCCCAATGGATCAGACCAATTAACTATATCCAATTCTAAAAAATCTAGGGATTTATCGATTTTCCCTATTTGCAAATCCAACCACATTTTAGAGGGAACTTCGCCACCTGCATATCTATCTGAGTAAACCACTAATAAAGAAGCGTCAATTATTCCTTCAGCCAAAGCAGATCTTGTTAAAACTATATCTCTATCTTTTCCAGAAGTAGGAATAAGGCCACCACCTTCTCTATTAAAATGGTCAATAATTACTCTACTATCAAAGAGACAATCTCCATCGGGTTTTTCAACTATTGGTATTTTTCCTAGAGGATTTTGACTTCTAATGTCGTTATCATCAGTAAGAAGTTCTAATTGTTTATCAAACCCTGATCTAAAAGCAGCTAGCATTACTTTACGAACATATGGAGAAGCAGGACTGAAAGTTAATTTATACATTGCAACACCTTTAAAATTATAGTTTTAAAACTTAGATTGCTTTAATGCAAACTTTAAAATTTGATGCTATATTTATATTTTAATAGAAGGCTTTTATGAAGTATCTAATTGTGACACAAACATTTCCTCCAAGATCAGGTGGAATGCAAACAGTAATGGAGACAATAAGTAAAAAGCTAGCAACTTTTGAAGAAACACATGTGTTTCCTGATCATTTTCTTAAAAAAGACTTTAATATTTCTAATTCCAATTTTCATATTCATAATAACTTCACTCCAAAGTTATTTAGATATTTAGTAAAAAGGAAATTAGTAGACCAAACCTATGAAGACAATGATATAGTTATTTGTGACAGTTGGAAATCTATTAATGCTGTCCCAGATAAAGTAAAAAAAATTATAGTTTTTGCACATGGACAAGAATATCTAGCAAAGAAAAAAACTAATCTCATTAAAAAATCTCTTAATAGAGCTGGACACATAATCTGTAGTTCTAGTTATACTCTGAATTTAATAGATAACCTCAACATTACGAACGCTAAAAAATCCGTAATCCCACCTACCTATTCACTAAAAGAAACTAATGAGAATCACGTTGGTAAAAAATTAACAAAAAAAATATCAATACTTTCTATTACAAGACTTGAAAAGAGAAAGGGTATAATACCTGTTTTAAAATCTCTAGGCCATCTTCATAAAGAAAAATTAATAAAACCTTTCATATGGGAAATATGTGGAGAAGGAAACCAAGAAACTGAAATTAAAAAGTATATTGACAATTTAGGTTTGAGTAAGCACGTCAGATTACTAGGAAAAGTTTCTGATGAAATTAAAAATAAACTTTTAAAAAAAACAGATCTTTTTGTAATGCCTTCTTATAAAGTTAAAAATTCTATAGAAGGTTTTGGTATTTCTTATCTTGAAGCTGCTTCTTATGGTGTGCCGTCAATTGCAGGGGTTGAAGGTGGGGTAAGAGATGCAGTTTTTGATATGAAAACTGGTTGGTGTATTGACCCATTAAATTCAAGCCTACTTTTGGATACTATTAAGGAAGCTATAAACAATAAAGATAAAAGAGAGAAGTTTGGGCTTGAAGCAAAAAAACAATTTTCTAAAAAATTTCTAGGAGAAAAAGTTTTCCGGAAATTTATGAATACCATTAATTCCTAAATCTAAATCAAATCTTTTATCTTCTAATTTAGTTTGTATGTTTCCATAATAATGAGGGAAAAGATCCCCATCCCTAGATGCTTCCCATTTAAGTTTATTTTGTATTTTATTTTCATCAAATTGTATAATTAACAGATCTTCTTGACCTGCAAAATGTTTTGAAACTGTTACTTGTATTTGATTAATTGTAGATAAATGAATAAAACCGTCATTTATATCAACCTCTGAACCTGAATAAAAACCAACCTCAGTTGCATCGCTCCATTCTTTTTTTGAACATACTTTATATACGTAGGTCATTTGGAATTCTCACTCATAAACTTTTCTATTAAGTCAATTAGAATTTGTGGTTCATCTTCTTGTGAATAGTGTCCAGCATTTGGTATTTTAGTAACACTGGAATTAGGAAAAAGAGCTTTAAAATCTCTAATTGCATAGTTTGGATCAATGGCTTTGTCTTGCATGCCATAAGCTAAAATTGCAGGCTTAGAGCATAATTCGTTCAAATTACCCTGCTTAATACCTTCAACTATAAATGGTACAATTCTATTTAAAAGTGCATCAAGGGGAAAATTAATAGCTCCTATGCAACTAGCTCTATTAGGAAATTGTGAAGAGTAAGCATTAATCCAATTATCGTTTATAATATTATTATTTGTAAAATTTGGAATTTTCATCACTGATAAAACCGTTGATCCAAGCTCACCTAAAATTCCTTCAAGTGTATTTGCTTCATGATGTTTTTTTATCCATTTGAACCATGGAGTTAAACCTTTAGGTCTTTCTTCTTTGCTATATCCAAATAAAGTATTTATTAAAACGTAACCTTTTACTCTATCAATATTTCTTATTGAGTAAGCCCCAGTAATAGGTCCACCCCAATCTTGTCCAACAAAAGTTATATTTTTTAAATCTAAAAAATCAATTAACCTTGCAAGGTTTTCCACGTGGGTTTTAAGAGTATATTCTTTATCTTGAGGAGTTTCTGACTTCCCAAAACCCATCAAATCAGGAACTATTACTCTATATTTCTCTGATAACTGAGGGATAAAATTTCTGTAAATATACCCCCAAGTTGGTTCCCCATGGAGCATTAAGATAGGATTTCCATCTTTTGGACCTTCATCAATATAGTGCTGTTTAAAACCATTTCCATTGAAGAAGTTAGGTTTAAATGGCCAGGTTCCTCTAAATGTTTCATCATGATTAATCATATTTCAAAAACCTTAAGAATATTTATGTTTCTGTACTTGCTGCCTCTTTTTCATATGTATAAGCACACACTCCAACAAAATTATTTTCTTTAAAAACCAAACTCTCTTTCAAGTCAGCAATAATAGAAATATAATTTTCTTCAAATTTATTTAATGAGTCTGGATTTTCAAATTTAATTGAAACATTCAAATCTCCAGTTTGTCCAATAAAAATATTTAGACCTACAATGTTGAAAGAGGAAATTTGTGATCCAAATTTTTCTGAGCAAAAAGAGGCGGCTAACTTTGCTTCACTTACTGACGTAAATTTAAAATTTAATATTTTCCCAAACATTTTAACCTTTTATTTTTCCGAGCATATTCATTAATTCATCTTCATTAGATGACAAATTCTTTACTCTCTTTAAAGTTCCAATATTAAGGTTAAGTTCTTTTTTTAATAACTTTCCATCGCTTGATATTTCAATGCTATTTTTACTTTCAAAGCCTAGACCCAGTTTCACAATGAACTTTTGTTCTTGTAAAGAAATAAAATCTTTAATAATGAATTTTAAAATTGAAATAGCTTCTAAAACTTTTAAATTTGGATATTTTAGTAATAATTTATTTAATATATGTATAGTTGATTCTGCCGTCCCTTTTCTTTGAGAAACTTGAACCTCTAATTGATAGGCTAGTTTTGTAGCTAGTCCCATTAACAGACTTATTTTGTGCTTTGTTAATTTTCTTACCTTGTTATCACTTACACACAAAGTTCCTAAAGTATATCCGTCAGAAGTAACAATTGGAAATGCTGCATAAAATTTTACACCAAAATCTGTTACTGCAGGATGGTATTTAAATCGAGCATCTTTAACCATATTATTAATAATTAGGGGTTGCTTTTTCTCTAAAGCAAATTGACATAAAGTTTGATTTCTTGGCATTTCGTTTGGCACATCGTCAGGGAAACCATCTCTAGCTAAAATAACTTGTTTGTCAGAGTCAATTACACCTGTCCAACTCACAGGACATCCAGTAATTTCTTTAGCTAAAAAACAATATATTTCATACAAATTACTGTCGATGTCTTCTGTTACACCTGATCTTTGAACCGCTTTTACTCGTTGAGAGTCATTTGAAGGTATATGTGCAGGTTTGAAGTTCATATGGTAGAAATACTAAAATATAAGTTTGAATTTAATTAATTATACATTAATATTAGATATTATAAATATCAAGCAGCTGTTTTAAGTTAATATATTAATTTTAGCTATAGAATTAATCATTTTTTCTGGATAATAATATGTCAACACAAACAATGACGTCTTTTAAAACTTTTTTATTTCTTCTATTTTTCTTTATTTCCTTTCCTGCTTTTTCTCATCATCCAATGGGTGGGGAGCTTCCCCAAAATTTTCTAAATGGTATACTTTCAGGTATAGGTCATCCAATTATAGGTTTTGATCATCTTGCTTTTATCCTTACCTTTGGAATAATAACTTCTTATTTTAAAAATAAAGTGCTTTTACCATTATGTTTTGTAACATTCTCTCTCATAGGAACTATTGTATCAGTAAATTTTCTAGTGGTTCCTTTTTCAGAATTAATAATTTCACTTTCCATAATAATTGCTGGGTTGACATCCTTGTATGAAAAGAAAATTAATATTTACTTTCCAATTATATTAGCTCTAGGAGGTGGTTTTTTTCATGGATATGCATTTGGGCAATCTGTAGTGGGAATTGAAGCATCTCCTCTAATTGCATATCTAATAGGAATAGCACTAATTGGGTTTGTTTTAATTTTTGGATTCAGTTTTTTAATAATAAAATATTATCATCTGACTTTAAAGCCAAGGTTTGTTGGAGCAATCTTCACTGGTGTTGGACTGACGTACTTTATTGAGAACGTTGAGGCATTAATTTAAAATTATAACTCAAAGAAAATTAAGTATCCATAACTCACAATCAATGCTGGAATAGCAGAATATATTGTTGCCACTAGAGCAACTTTAGGGCTTATTGCAAGCGCCGGAAACAATGCATCACCATCATTTGATATAGCGTTTCCAATCTGTGCTGATAATGGTAAAAAACCCGCTATAAACATAGTGGTTACTAATAGTTGAGGGCCACATCCAGGTAGGAAACCTATTAATACTGCAATCAATGGAACAAAATATAATATATCGCTAAAGAGTAGCTTGAGATCTAAATCAACTAAATAAACTGTCAATTCAAAACATAAAAAAGCTATAATAACCCAACCTGTAACAAAGTTGGTATCTGATACTGTTCTTCTAGTTATTGTTTCATTTGGTGAAGACATTTTGGGTTTAAACCCACCTATAAAAGACCATAACCACATAAAAAAGCATAAGCTCCCAGCAAAAAATCCAAAAAGCGTTGCTAAACCATCTACATAAAATCTAGAAAAATAAGTATCTAAATCAAATTGAAAAGCAGTAAAGATACCAAGAATTATTCCTGGTAAAAACAAGGCTATCCAAAAAACATCTAATTTTGAAGAATGATAAAATTCCTTTTTTTCAGGTAACTTTATTGATAATGATTTTTTATCTCTCATAAAATCTGGCCCGTGTATTTTATTTACCAAAATACCTGATACCAAACCTACAATAAAACCAACAACTAACATTGCAAAGCCAACAAGTGGTTTTTTTGCTATTAATAAAAATGCTGCATCACCCATGGTAGCAGTTAAAGTGGCCATAACAGACCCAAAGCTTAATTTTCCTCGTACGTATTGGGTTATAACCATTATAGCGCCACCACATCCAGGCAAAGCTCCTAAAAATGATGCAAGAACAATTTCAAAATAAGGTCTATTTCTAATTGATGAAGATAAATCAAATTTAAAGTATTTTTCTAGCGAATAAAAAATAATTAGTGTCGCAGCTACAAACGTAGTTACTTGAATATATGCGTCAGATATTGCCTTTTGTATAATATTCCAAACTTCTATTTCTATAAACAAGGCCAAAAATAAAGTAACAAAAACTAAACTCATTATAAAAGATAATTGATATCTTATTATGAGAGGGTTTGCTGATTGTTGACTATAAAAATTCATAAAAAAGCACTGTAGTTGAAGTTACTATATTTATTGCACAAGGCAATAATAACGTCAACAACCTAATAAAGTTAGCCTCAACTAACTTTTTATTTTTTACCCTTTCTTTCAGCTGCCCTTGAAACTAATAACGGAAACACAATCAAAGCTAAAAAAATAATTATTAATAAGACAACTGTCATAATCTATTTTCTTTATTATAAATCTAAATCATACATTAAGTTACTTGGCTTTAGGTTTATTAATTACTTGATATGAACATTAATTCAAATAGAATTAAAACAGAATTATAGTTAAATATTAAGACCTAAGTGAGAATTAAAATGCAAATCGACAAAGATACACAAATACTAATTGATGAACGGTTAAAAAATAATGCCCCTGCACTAGAAAGCTTCACTCCTCAAGAGCTTAGAGCTCTAAGAGCTAAAATGGCAGAGACACCATTAGAATTAAGAGTTGATATATCAGATGTACAAGATTTATCCGTAAAAGGAACGCTTGGAGATATTCCTATTAGGAAATATTTTAATTCTTCAACAAGTGATCCAAAACATAAAACATCACCTTTGATAATTTATTTTCACGGTGGTGGTTTTGTAATGGGCGATTTAGAAAGTCATGATCTAGTTTGCAGACATCTTTGCAAAGAAGCAAAAGCAACAATTATAGCCGTTGATTATAAACTGGCCCCAGAACATAAATTTCCTGCACCAGTAATAGACACAAAAGATGCCATTACTAAAATATTTGAAAGAGCAGAGGAATTTAATTTTGATCCTAACAAAGTTATTTTATGTGGAGATAGCGCTGGGGGAACTCTAGCTACTGTAGGAACAATTATGTCTAGAGATAATGTTATTCCAAAAGTACATGGACAAATTCTAGTATACCCCTGGGTGGATATGACTATGTGTAGAAGATCGATGGACATTGAACTTGAAGGGATGATTTTAAACAAGAAAACTATAAAATATTTTGCCGACCACTATTTAAACAATACACAAGAACAAGTTGATTGGAGAGCTTCACCTATATTAACCGCAGATTTGTCTAACTTGCCCCCTACCTATATTTATGGTGCAGGATTAGATCCTCTAGTAGATGAGGGAGATGCGTATAAGAGAAGGCTTTTATCTTTTGGAAATGAAGTTCATTACAGATTGTTTCCAGGACAGATGCATGCTTTTTTAAGTAATTCTGTGCAGTTACCAACTTCTTTAATTTGTATTAAAGAAATGGGAAAAGCGGCACAAACAATATTTTCTAAACTTTAAACAAATTACTAATTAGAGTACTTGGTTTCATCTCAACAGAAAACCCACTTTCTTTTGGTAACATATAAGCTGCATTTTTAATTTGGCATGGGTTAAGAAAATGTTCGTGTAAATGATCAACATACTCAATAACCTGTTCATCTCTTCTTCCCGATATACATAAGTAATCAATCATTGCTAGATGCTGAGAATATTCACAAAGCCCTACTCCACCAGCATGAGGCCAAACTGGCAAACCTTGTTTAGACGCCATTAATTGAACTGCTAAAACTTCGTTTAAACCGCCCATTCTACAAGCATCAACTTGAACAATGTCAATTGCATTTTCTGAAATTAGTTGTTTAAAAATAACTCTGTTTTGAACTGCTTCGCCAGTCGCAACTTTAATAGGATAAATCGCATCTTTAATTTTTTTATGTCCAATAATATCATCAGGACTTGTAGGTTCTTCTATGAAATAAGGGTCAAATTCTGCTAAACTTTTCATCCATTTTATAGCCTGATCAACTTCCCAAACTTGATTTGCATCAATCATAATTTTTATATCTGGGCCTAATGTGGTCCTTGCAATTTCTAGTCGTCTCATGTCGTCTTTAAGGTCTTTTCCTACTTTCAACTTTACATACTCAAAACCATTGTCTTTGGCTTCTAAACATAACCTTTGTAATTTTTTATCACTATAACCCAACCAACCGGCGGAAGTTACATAACAAGGATAGCCTTCGTTTTCAAGTATACTAACTCTGTCTAATTTTGTTTTCTGATGTGATTTTAAAATTTCAACAGCTTCGTCTTGATTAAGAAAATCCGTAATGTGTCTAAAATCAATAGCGTTTGATATTTGATCAGCATTCATATCTGATACTAACTGCCATAGAGGCTTATTGTCTAATTTCGATAAAATATCCCAAACTGCATTAATAATAGCTCCACTAGCCATATGAATAATACCTTTTTCAGGGCCTACCCACCTTAATTGACTGTCTGAAGTCATTCGTCTAGAAAATGCAGACTGATTATCTCTAATCCAATTTAAATCAAGGCCTATGACTAAATGTTGAAGAGCTTTAATTGCGTTACAACATAAATCATTTCCTCTACCTAATGTAAATGCAAATGAATGGCCTTTTAATGAGCTTTGGTCAGTTTCAATTATTACATACGCTGCAGAATAGTCCGGGTCTGGGTTCATGGCATCGGAACCATCTAAATGATCAGATGTAGGAAACCTTAGGTCATATGTAGTTAATTTAACTATTTTTGCCATTAATACCTCACCTTCAAATCTTATTTCTGGGTATAAATATTATCATGATTTAAATCATGAACATCTCGCCTTCCACACAATGCCATTGTCATGTCAGCTTCTGTTTTTATTATCTCAAGAGCTTTAGTAACTCCCTCTTTACCTAGAGCACCAAGCCCATATAGAAATGCTCTTCCAATATAAGTTCCTTTAGCACCTAAACACATCGCCTTAACAACATCTTGACCAGATCTAATGCCTCCATCTATGTGAACCTCAATAAGTTTTCCAACTTTATCAACAATTTCTGGAAGTATATTAATTGTAGAAGAAGCTCCATCGAGCTGCCTTCCTCCGTGATTAGAAACTATAATTGCATCAGCACCAGTTTTTGCTGCTAATAGCGCATCTTCGGCATCTAAAATTCCTTTTATTATTAATTTACCACCCCATCTTTTTTTAATCCAGTCAACTTCTTTCCAGTCAAGTTGTTGATCAAATTGCGCACCAATCCATGAGCCTAAAGATCTAACATCTTTTATACCATCAACATGACCAACTATATTTCCAAAAAAGTGATTTTTAGTAGTAAGCATTCTCATACACCATACTGGACGCGTTAAAACTTGATATATATGCTTTGGCACAAGTTTTGGAGGAGTAGACAAACCATTTCTTATGTCTTTATGTCTTTGACCTAATAGTTGTAAATCTAATGTTAACACTAAAGCACTACACTTTGCAGCTTTAGCTCTATCAATTAAACGTTCCATAAATTTTTTATCTTTCATGACGTATAATTGAAACCAAAATGGATTTTTTGTTTTTTCTGCAACAGCTTCAATCGAGCAAACACTCATAGTTGACAAAGTATAGGGAATTCCAAATTCTTCTGCAGCTTGTGCAGCTAAAATTTCACCGTCAGCTCTTTGCATTCCAGTAAGTCCTGTTGGAGCAATTGCCATGGGCATTGCGACTTTTTGACCAATCATTTTTGTTTCAAGAGTTCTGTTTGACATGTCAATAGCTACTCTTTGCCTTAACTTAATTTTTTGGAAATCTGAAACATTTTCATTATAAGTTGTTTCGGTCCAGGAACCTGAGTTCACATAGTCAAAGAACATTTTAGGAACTTTTTTCTGAGCTAATTTTTCTAAATCTTTAATTTCTAAAATATTCATTAAACTTCCTTATATTTTCTGATATGTCATTATTAGATAAAAATATTATAAACTCAATAATACTTTAAAAGTATATAAATATAATTGTGTTGGAGGTTATTTTGAATATTTTCGAGTTAAGGACTTATACTCTTCATGTAGGCAAACTTAACAAAGCTATTGAAGTATATGAAAATCTAGGTTGGCCTGCTTTAAAGAAATATAAAAAAAATATTGTTAGATATTATATTGGTGACGTTGGAGCCTTAAATCAAATTATTCACGTATGGCAATTTGAAGATGATAATAGTAGAAGAGCTTTATGGAAGACAATTTATGCTGATCAAGATTTTTTGAAATTTGCAACTGAATTTAGACCTCTAGTATTAACTCAAGAAAATAAATTAATGACAGCAGCACCATGGACACCAATTTTAAATTAAAAAGGTAATAACATAATGGCAAAAAACAGATATAATATAGCAGTAATTCCTGGCGATGGAATAGGGAAAGAAGTTGTGCCAGAAGCATTAAAAGTATTAGAAAAGATTTCAGGTAAACACGATATCAATCTTCATTTTGATCATTTTGATTTTAGTTCATACGATTATTTTTCAAAGCATGGACAAATGATGCCAGACGATTGGAAGCAACAAATTGGTTCACATGATGCATTATTCTTTGGCGCTGTTGGATGGCCAGAAAAAATTCCAGACCATATTTCTTTATGGGGTTCTTTATTAAAATTTAGGAGGGAATTTGACCAATACATTAATATTAGACCAGTTAAGTTAATGCCTGGTGTTCCTTCACCACTTGCCAATCGGAAGGTTGGTGATATCGATTTCTATGTGGTCCGTGAGAATAGCGAAGGGGAATACTCAAGCATCGGCGGCATCATGAATGAAGGCACTGACCAAGAATTCGTGCTTCAGGAGTCTGTGTTCACGCGCCGTGGTGTGGATCGGATCATGAAGTATGCCTTTGAGCTGGCCAAGACTCGCGATAAAAAGCATGTCACTTCCGCAACCAAATCAAATGGAATCTCTATCTCGATGCCTTATTGGGATCGACGTTTTGAAGAGATGTCTCAGTGTTACCCAGAATGCACCACAGACAAATATCACATCGATATTTTGACAGCGCAGTTTGTGGTGAATCCAGATCGCTTTGATGTGGTGGTCGCCTCTAATCTCTTTGGAGATATCCTGTCTGATCTGGGGCCGGCTTGCACCGGAACGATCGGTATCGCGCCTTCGGCGAACATCAATCCCGAGCGGAACTTCCCATCCCTTTTCGAGCCCGTGCATGGCTCAGCTCCAGACATCTATGGTCAAAACATTGCGAATCCAATCGGTATGATCTGGAGTGGCGCCATGATGCTTGAGCACCTGGGGGAAGAGGCCGCCGCCGCCGATATTATGACCGCCATTGAAGACGTCCTCACAACAGGCCCTAAAACCCCTGACATGAAAGGAGTGGCCAGTACCCAGGAGGCTGGAGCCGC
>ENA-OQVM01001592-OQVM01001592.1-marine-metagenome-genome-assembly--contig:-NODE-1592-length-29490-cov-46.145888_pt1 | contig 29490 bp, 24 predicted proteins | sample MGYA00237776_ERZ505498 | MGnify/ENA primary metagenome ERZ505498 (study PRJEB26159, sample SAMN06265151) | marine metagenome | isolation source: Helgoland LTER site | place: Germany:Helgoland, sampling...
ACTCGATCCGACATAGTTAATGCTTCTGTCTGGTCATGAGTCACATAAACCACGGTGATGCCAAGATTTTCTGCAATTCGCTTAATTTCAAACTGCATATGCTCACGCAGTTGCTTATCGAGTGCGCCTAAAGGTTCATCCATCAAAACAAGCTCGGCTTCGAACACGAGCGCACGCGCTAGAGCCACCCGTTGTTGTTGGCCACCAGACAATTGTGCTGGCCTACGGCCACCAAAATCACCCATTTGAACCATTTCCAGGGCGCGCTTTACCTTAGCTTCGCGATCAGATTTGCCGATTTTTCGAACTTCGAGTGGAAATGCAAGGTTCTCTGCCACAGTCATGTGGGGAAATAGGGCATAATTTTGAAACACCATGCCAATTCCACGCTTGTGCGGTGGGATATTATTGATCGAGACTCCATCCAACAAAATGTCGCCATGGGTCGCTGTTTCAAAACCAGCCAACATCATTAGGCAGGTCGTTTTACCGGACCCAGAAGGGCCTAACATGGTTAAAAACTCGCCTTTTGGCATCGACAAATTAAGATCTTTTACTACCAACGACAGACCATCATAACTTTTTTGTACGCGATCAAATTTTACAAAAGCATCAGTTTCACTCGTCTTGCTTGTCAAAAAATTACACCTTTTTCTATTTTGCCGTTGAATTTAGCCGCCGCGATTGGCATATTTTGGGCTTGAGACTTATTCAGGGCCGTTCACCCCGCTGAGAAACTACGATATCGCTAAACCATACTAGGAAACAACCCCAAAAGACCAAAAGTACGCGTTTAGACAAAATAAGTAACACAATTGGCATCTTGTTAGAATTTTTATACCAAAAGAACGTTCAATTGTTGGCAGTTCAAAGCTTAAACCCGTGGGCAATTCTTGCAGCCTCATGAAGGATCCTGTGACTGTCACCCCGTCATTCTAGGCGCCATTTTACACCAATTAAATATTAAGTTATTTAAATTACCTTAATTAAATTATTATTTATTAGCAAGTTAGTTAACCACTTAGTGTTCTTTTAATCGTGTTCTTTTGAGTCATTGGTTTGCGAACTAGCCTGTTCATCTTTTAAAACACTAATCTTAATAAAGAAAACTAACTTTTTATGATTCAACTTTTGATCTTGCAAATTAATAGGTTGCCAAACTATGGGTGTCCCCATCTACAGTCAGGCTTTGGCCGGAAATCTTGGCACCTAAATCAGAAAAACTAAAAACAATCATGTTAGCGATATCTTCAGCATCAACAAAAGTGGTCATAGACGTATTTTGCACGTTATCTTGGCGCACTTTTTCCACACTTTCTCCAGTGGCTTTGGCAATGCTGCTGATGACGCGATCCATGCGTGCACCATTGACCGAACCTGGACAGATGCAGTTGACCCTTACGTTAAAAGGTCCTAGCTCCATGGCCATGGTTTTACTCAGACCCACAATAGCCCACTTAGCACTGGCGTAGGGGCTGCGCATTGGATAACCATAAAGGCCAGCAGTAGAAGACAAATTCATGATGGCACCCCCTTGACGCTTAAGTAAAGGAATAGCATGTTTGGAAACATAAAAAGTCGCATGTAAGTTCACGTCAAAGGTGGCTTTCCAAGCGTCAATATCTAAGCTCTCAAGCGGTCCTGCAGGTCCTGAAACGCCTGCGTTATTGACTAAAAAATCCAGTTGACCCAAAAACTCTTGTTGCAATTGAACAAACATTTTAGCCACCTCATCAGGCTCTGCAACGTTGGTTACACTGGTCAACAAAAGGGGGTGGAGTTGCTTTAACTGTGCTAAGGCTTCAGCGTCTATGTCACACACGTGTACCTGAGCTCCAGCATTGAGCAGGGCAATGGCTGTGGCTTTGCCGATGCCGGTAGCACCTGCTGTAATTAAAACCTTCTTATTTTTAATGCCTTGCATGATGTTTATTCCCTATTAATGATGGGCTTGATAGTGAACTAGGTTAATTCTTTGAGCTTGTACATATCCGCAGTATATTTGTCTGTTTTTGTTAAGAATTAAATCTATAAGTACCGATAAACTTCTTGTCTCTGCGCCACTTTGGGCGCTGAGAGTTGGCAATCAGCTTATTATCGGTTTAGTTATAGGTATAGGTTTGGGTATGCTGATTTGGACTATATGCAGTTTAAGCTAAGGCCTTGGTTGGCTGTGCTGAATTCACTAAGGATCATGAGATGAAAATAGGCTTTGTAGGGCTAGGCAATGTCGGTAGCAAGTTGGCGGGTAGTTTATTACGCAATGGTTATGAGGTGATCGTGCGCGACTTGAACGCAGAATTTATGTCCGACTTTGTGTCACGTGGCGCTGTTGCTGCCGACTCTCCAAAGCAATTAGCTCAGCTGAGTGATCTGATTATCACATGTTTACCATCTCCTTCTGCCTGCTCTGCGGTTATGGAAGGCAGTGACAGTGAAGAGGGTATTATCGATGGCTTGTCTGCAGGCAAGATATGGCTAGAAATGTCGACTACAGACGAAAGTGAGATGCGCCGCCTTGGAGCTCTAGTCCAAGCAGCAGGTGCAGACCCGGTGGATTGCCCTGTCTCTGGAGGCTGTCACCGAGCAGATACGGGCAATATTTCTATATTTGCAGGTTGCAGTCGTGCCGTCTTTGAGCGGGCTTTACCGGTGCTTACCACCTTAGGTCGGCGCGTATTACACACGGGTGAGTTGGGCACAGCATCAAAATTAAAGGTAGTTACCAACTACTTAGCTACAGCTCACTTAGTGGCATTAGGGGAGGCCTTAACCGCTTGTAAGGTCATGGATTTAGATATGAATGTGAGTTACGAGGCCATTAAGGCATCTTCTGGCAATTCTTTCGTCCACGAAACTGAATCTCAGGTCATTCTCAATGGTTCTCGAGACATTAACTTCACCGTTGATCTAGTCCTTAAAGATGTGGGCTTATTCAATACCTTAACCCAAAGACAGGGCATGAAGTTAGATTTAGCCCCGCTGTTGGTTGATATTTTTAGCCAAGCCCAAGCTGAGTGGGGGCCAAGAGAAAAGTCCCCCAACATTATTCGACGCTACGAAGAACCCATGGGAGTAAAAGTATTGGGCACAGGTTTTCCAGCTGACATGATTGATGATGAACCTGAAGCTACGGGTTATGAACTCAAGGTTGCCGGCCGCCAAAAGGGTTAACTTAGTTTTTGCGTAAAGCCCGGTTGGTTTTTGCTGTGGCTAAGGCTTGAGTTGGATCATCCGGCCAGGGGTGTCTTGGATAGCGCCCTTTCATTTCTTTTTTAACCTGCGTATAGCCAGTGTTCCAAAAATGTGCCAGATCTTGGGTGACTTGTAAAACCTGCCCGGCAGGTGAAAGCAGGTGCACTTGCAATGCTGTGCCGTAACCAATGCATGGAGCCTCTTGCATGCCAAACAATTCTTGCAACTTAACCGCTAAAACTGGGGGCTGTTGGCTGTAATCAATACTGTGGGAATGACCCGAAGGCACAGTAAGGCGGGCAGGTGCCAGTTGCTCTAACTGGTTAGACAAGGGCCACGGCAGTAGATTAGACAACAGGGCTTTTAAGTTGAGCCGCTTGAGATCCTGCAGGTGGTTAACATTACCAACAAAAGGCCCTAACCAATCGCACAAGGTGGCTGTTAATGCGGCGGCTGATACGTCAGGCCAAGGGTTGGGTATGGTTGCATTGCTGGGGTAACTTTGATGCAGTAGTTGCACCTTGGCTTGCCAGTTAAGTGTGTCTTTATCCCAGTTTAATGGCGCTAGTTTTAAGCGGGTTAAATAAGCACAAATAGCCTCTACTCTTGCCTGAGGGTCGATGTGACTGATACGTTGAGTGTTTAATTGTAATTGCCCAACTTGAGTATGCTGTTCCGCAATCAGGCGATCATGTTGCTCATGCCAGTAGATGTCACTGGTTTGCTGTGTGAGGTGCTTTAAGGGGCCCATAAATAACTCAGGTGGCAAATCAACCGCTAGGCACAGGCGTTGGGTGTGGTCCTGCGAGCTGCGTTCAAAGCCGATGGTGCTGGCCACAGCCAGCCAAGTTGAATGGATGTTTGGTTGTGGGCAGTTGACCCGTTTGCCGTTGGCCAGCTTGTATTGTTTTGGGTCTGACGTTTGTTGGGCAACCCGTTCAGGCCAAGCTTGGGCAATCATGATAGCGACCAGTAGATTGGCATCGTACTGATGGTGAATGGGTGGCGCAGAGTCGGTTGGCATTTGACTGAGCAGGCGCTTAATTTGTTTAGCTAAGCGTTGGCGTAAATTAACTTGGGTGGATGCAAAAGGACCTTTGCCATTGAGCCAGTTAATGCGCAGCATTAAATCATACTGTTGGTCGGCATGAATTGCTAATGGATCCTTTTCACTGAGCAGGGCCACAAGCTGACAGCCCAATTCCACAGCGCTATAGCGTTGTGCAGTTAACAATAAATGACCTAAGCGAGGTGACAGAGGTAATTGACTGATGCGTTGCCCATGGGCAGAAATGGCCCAACCATTGGCTGATGGACTCAGAGCCCCTAGTTCTGCTAACAGGAGCTCCGCTTTTTGCCAAGGTCCTGCTGGTGGTGGGTCTATCCATTGCATCTCAGTGGGGTCTGAACAACCAAAGGCATATAACTGTAAGCATAATTGGGTTAAATCTGTTTGTTTTATTTCGACCGTGCCCTGAGGAGCAAGACCTTGCTGTTCGGTGTCACTCCACATGCGATAACAGGTGCCAGGGCTTAATCTGCCTGCACGACCAGCTCGCTGTGCCGCTTGTGCACGCGACACTTTGACAGTTCTCAGACGGCTTAGACCGGTGCGAGTGTCATAGCCCATTTGGCGCGATAAACCTAAATCAATTACACATTCTATGCCTTCAATTGTCAGGCTAGTCTCGGCAATGTTTGTGGCCAGTACAATTTTTCGCTGACCCTGTTTGGCAGGGCTGATGGCTTGTTGTTGCTGTTCTATGGGTAAATCACCATACAGGGGAAAGAGTTCAATGTTAGGTGTGCAGAGCCTCGTTAAATAATCTTGAGCCTGATGAATTTCTCCTCGGCCAGGTAAAAACACCAGCAAACTGCCTTGGTGATTGGCTAGGGCCTGGCTGACGACATCATAGAGTTGGCTATACATCTGACCACGGCTAGGGGCTGGGCACACTTGATGAATTGTGACTGGAAACTGGCGACCTTGACTCACAATAATGGGCGCGTCGTGAAGTAATGCGCTGGCACTTTGAGCGTCCATAGTGGCAGACATTATGATGAGCTTAAGGGGAGCTTCTTCACGCAGCAATTCTCTGCCTTGAAGGCACATGGCTAAACTCAAATCACTATCTAAACTACGTTCGTGAAATTCGTCAAAAATGACAGCTCCGACACCCTCAAGGCTTGGGTCTTGCTGCAGCATCCTTAATAAGACGCCATGGGTCATTACCTCAATGCGGGTACTTGCACTCACCTTTGTATCTAAACGCATGCGATAACCGATGCTTTGACCACAGGTTTGTTGCAGGCTGTGGGCTAAGAAATTAGCCGTAGCAAGAGTGGCAATGCGGCGTGGTTCGATGAGCAGTATTTTCTGCTGGCCTAGCCAAGGGGCTTGCATCAGAGCCAGTGGTACACGCGTCGTTTTACCCGCACCAGGAGGTGCAATTAGGACCACTTGGTGGTGATTTTCTAATTGGTCAGACAGTTCTGGAAGCACCTTGTCAATCGGCAAGGAGACAGGTGCTGTCGGCATAATTAAAAGGCTTTAAAGGTGAGGGTTGTTAGGGATCTAGAAATGCCTTCTATGGTTAATAAATGATCATTAATATACTTGCCTACATCCTCTCCTGAGGGGATGTAAAGCTTCATTAATAAATCATAATCGCCACTTGTTGAATAGAGTTCAGAGGCAATTTCCCGTTCATAAATTGTATCAGCTACAGCGTAGGTTTTGCCTGGGTTACAACGGATTTGAACAAATACACAGGTCATAGGAATTCCTAAATAAAATAAATTAGATATTAGCCCATGATACAGTAATGGCAATGCGTGGCGGTTGTTTCATAGTGCCCCATAGCGGTCAGTTCGATGAGCTAGATCGGTGGCTTACTTTAAAGAAAGATATCAATTTTCGCAACTTATTCACTGACTTATTGAGACCTCTGCTAATAGGCAAGTGGAGTGTTTGTGCTGGCTAAAAAGTTCAAGCTTGGCTTTTTTGAACACAAATCCTGTGGCTTCATTAATATTGTGCAGTTGGTTTGGGTGGACTATTGACTCGTTATCGAATTAGTCTATGCTGGCTTAACGTCATTTTTTTCAACACAAGTTCTCTTGCAGCAAAAATAATGCTATTCACCAATGCTAGAAGCGTCGCTTCAAACGACAAGTTTGAGGTCGACAAATATGATTAAGGCCGATTTATGACCCTGCTTGCTCCTATTATTGCCACAGCTGAAACGTTTAAAACCATTCGGCGTGATATTCATGCACACCCAGAATTATGTTACCAAGAACACCGAACTGCCCAAATTGTGGTTGACCAACTTACTCAGATGGACATTGAAGTGCATGCAGGTATCGGTGTCACTGGGGTTGTTGGTGTGATTAAAGGCTTGACGCCTGGAGCGGGCATTGCTCTTAGGGCAGACATGGATGCCTTGGCATTGGAGGAACATAACCAATTTGATCATGTGAGCCGATACACAGGTAAGATGCATGCCTGTGGTCACGATGGGCATACAGCGACACTGCTCTGTGCGGCGGATTACCTGTCAAAAAACCGGAATTTTGCAGGCACAGTCTATTTGATCTTCCAGCCTGCAGAAGAAGGTGGTGCGGGAGCAAAGGCCATGATTAAGGATGGCTTATTTGAGCGATTTTCAATTAATGAGATTTATGGTTACCATAATTGGCCAGGCTACGATCAAGGTTCGGTGGGCATCATTGGCGGTGCCATGATGGCCTCGGCCAGTGAATTTAAAATCAAGGTGGTGGGTAAGGGCACTCATGCGGCTATGCCTCATTTGGGAGCAGACCCTTTATTGGTGGCTTGTCAGTTAGTGCAAGGATTGCAATCTATTGTAGCGCGTAATGTGAGCCCGTTAGAATCGGTGGTTTTATCCGTGACTAAGATTCACTGTGGCGAAGCAACTAATATTATTGCTGATGATTGCATGGTGGAGGGGACTGTTCGCTGTTTTTCTGAGGAAGTTCTGCAAATGGTCGAAAAGCGTATGGCAAAAATTTCCCATGACATGTGTGAAGCATTTCATTGTGAAGGGCAATTTGAGTTTAAACGCTCTTATCCAGCCACTATTAATCATACCGCTCAAGCTCAATTCATGCGCCAAGTGGCGATCGATTTGTTGGGGCAGGACCAAGTAGTGGACTTCACTCCGACCATGGGGTCAGAGGATTTCAGTTTCTTTTTGCAAGAAAAGCCAGGTTGTTATTTTGCTTTAGGTAATGGCGATGGAGATCATCGTGATCGAGGCCATGGCTTGGGACCCTGTAATTTGCACAATCCCAGCTACGACTTTAACGATGCATTAATTCCCATTGGTGCCAGCTTATGGGTCAAATTAGTAGAGGCTCGTTTAGGCCAAGGTGGCATTGCAGTTTAATCAAAGCAGATATAATCACTTAAAAAAAGTCTAGTAAAAATATTTCACTTAGTGTAATATTTTTCACTATGAGTGCCAAATATCCAAAACAACAAAGCGATGCAGAGCAGCTAGACCTTGCTACTCGAGCCGCTTGGCTGTCTTTTATAGGTGGTTATACGCAGGGTGAAGTAGCGAAGCGGCTCAATGTCTCTCCTGTGAAGGCCCACCGACTTATTCAACTTGCCCAACAGCAAGGTATGGTCAAAATATTTATTGAGGGTGAGCCCGCCCATTGTGTGGCCTTGGAAGAACAATTAGCCAAGCAATTTAGCCTACGCTCGTGCTTGATTACCCCTTCAAATCATCCCAATGAAGACGACAATGAAGCCAGCTTCAATGAGGTAGGTGCCGGCGCTGCGCGCTTGTTCTACAATATTCTTAACCAGTTACCACCTTCTTCTTGTGTCGGTATCGGTAAAGGTCGTTCCCTCTCAGCTCTGGCTGAGAAATTACCCAAAATTAACCGAGCGGACCTAACTTTTGCCTCCGTCTCTGGCAGTTTTACTCGCAAATTCTCAGCTAACAGACTCGATGTAGTGCAACAGTTTGTAGAGCGCACCGGGGGTGAGGGTTACTTTATGCCTGTGCCTTATTTGGCCCGTGACGACGTTGAGCATGAGATGTTGATGGCTCAAGCCAGTGTGCAATTTAGCTTAAATTTAGCTCGAAATGCGAACTTATATGCGGTTGGTATTGGTGGGCTAAAAACCAATCATTATCTCCATAGCGTCGGTTTAGTGACAGACAATGATTTGGAAGAACTGCGTGCAGCTGGAGCGGTGTGTGATTTGATCGGTAGTTTCTACGATATTTTCGGTAAACTTGTGGCCCACCCATTGAATGGCCATGGATTGGGTATTAATGCGGCAGAAATGGCAGGTAAACGGGTGGTCGCGGTAGCGGGTGGCCTGGGCAAAGAATTGGCGTTACTAGGTGCCCTGCGGTCTGGCCTTGTCACTGACTTAGTCATGGGCGAGGCCACTGCCAACAAACTAGTGTCCTTAATGGAGTTTAAATAAATGGCAACACAAGTACCTATTAGCCTCGTTCAACCCAAACCACAGTCCATGGGCACTGGCAATACTGATGCTGTAACAAAACCTCCAGTGGGCCATGGTGAGTTAGTGCGCAACTCCGGTATAACCCTAGATTTGCAGCAGCTTGATAAAATTCGGGTGAATAAAAGTGCGGTTGAAAGACGCTGTGCGAGCTACGGTGCTCGTCGCAGTATTAAAAAGCAACAGCAGGCAGCTTGGCTGCTCAAAGCCATCAGTTTAATCGACCTAACAACCTTGTCAGGTGATGACACAAAGGATCGTGTTAAACGTTTATGTAGCAAAGCGAAAACACCAGTGAGTCGGGATCTGCAACGGCGTTTAGGCATTGAATCCATTCAACTATCAACAGCAGCAGTGTGCGTGTACCACGAAATGCTGGAAGCAGCTTGCACCAGTCTTACGGATACGGACATTCATCTTGCGGCTGTTTCTACTGGCTTTCCGGCTGGATTATCACCCTTACCACTGCGCATCGCTGAAATTGAATATTCTGTGGCTGCTGGAGCCGATGAAATTGACATTGTAATCAGCAGAAGGCATGTTTTAGAAGGCAATTGGCAAGCCCTTTATGATGAAATCAAAGCCTTCCGCAAAGCGTGTGGTTCAGCTCATTTAAAAACCATTTTAGCCACCGGCGAGCTAGGTCATTTGGCTAACATTGCGAAAGCCTCAATGGTTTGTATGATGGCTGGGGCTGATTTTATTAAAACCTCTACGGGCAAAGAAACAGAAAATGCCACCTTGCCCGTGAGTTTGGTGATGGTGCGAATGATTAGAGAATATTTCCAACGTACTGGCATTTATATCGGATTTAAACCTGCTGGCGGTGTGAGTGACAGCAAAACAGCGTTGCTTTACATGACCATGATGCAAGAAGAACTGGGTCGTCGCTGGTTGGAGCCAGATCTGTTTCGTTTTGGTGCGTCCAGTTTGCTGGGCGATATAGAGCGTCAGTTAGATCATTATGATAGTGGTTATTATTCAGCGGCCTACAGACACGCAATGGCGTAAATCAGGTATAGAACCATGACCATAACTACTGAGACAAAGATGACATTATTAAACGAATTTGAACAACTTAATTATAGCCAAGCCTTAGAAAGTGATGCGCAAGCGCAGGCGTGGTTGCAGCAAAATCAGTGTCGCTTTGGTCATTACATTGATGGTGCTTTTACCAGCGAAGTAGATGCGTCTCTAGTTAAAGTATTGAATCCGGCCACTGCAGAAGTGTTGGCACATATTGAAGTGGCTAGCAAAGAACAAATAGATCTAGCTATCGCGAGTGCTCGGGTGGCGCAGCCAGCTTGGTGGGCGTTGGGTGGCCTTGGTCGCGCAAAAATTCTTTATGCCTTGGCGCGCAATTTACAAAAGTATTCACGCTTAGCTGCTGTTTTAGAAACCTTGGACAATGGTAAGCCTATTCGAGAAAGCCGAGATGCAGATATTCCTTTGGCCATTCGGCATTTTTATCATCATGCTGGCTGGGCCAAACTACAAGATCGTGAATTTCCAGACCATGGGCCAGTGGGTGTTGCTGCACAAATTATTCCTTGGAATTTCCCTTTATTGATGTTGTCTTGGAAGGTTGCCCCTGCGATTGCGATGGGCAACACCATAGTTATAAAACCAGCAGAACAAACTCCCTTAACGGCCATGTTGTTTGCCCAAATCTGCCACGAGTCAGGCGTGCCGAATGGGGTGGTGAACATTATAAATGGCGCTGGAGATACAGGGGCCATGCTGGCTGCCCATGAGGGTGTTAATAAGGTTGCCTTTACTGGGTCGACAGTCGTTGGCAGAGCCATTCGTCTTGCGACCGCTGGCCAAGGTAAAAAACTCACCCTAGAACTGGGCGGTAAGTCAGCATTTATCGTGTTTGAAGATGCTGATTTGGATGCCGTCGTAGAGGGTCTAGTAGACTCAATTTGGTTTAATCAGGGCGAAGTCTGTTGTGCTGGATCACGCTTACTGGTGCAGGCACCCATCGCCCAGCAATTGCACGCCAAACTAAAACATCGGATGCAACAATTACGCACAGGCTCACCCTTAGATAAGTCTATAGATGTGGGCAGTTTAGTGAGTCAGCAACAATTCAACCGAGTTGATCAACTCGTGAGCCAAGGCTTGCAAGCCGGTGGTGAACTGTTCCAAGCTCATGATCAAGACGCATCAGCAAATTATTACCCACCCACATTAATCACTGAGGTTGATTCTAGTCATCCTCTGGTGCAAGAAGAAATATTTGGCCCAGTATTGGTGTCAATGACCTTTCGCACTCAGGCTGAAGCCGTCTCTTTAGCCAACAATAGCCGCTATGGCCTATCTGCCAGTGTGTGGAGTGAAAATATTAACCGTGCCATGGATGTGGCTCCTAAAATTCAAGCCGGTGTGGTGTGGATAAATAATCACAATCAATTTGATGCAGCTTGTGGTTTTGGTGGTGTTAAAGAATCTGGCTTTGGACGTGAGGGTGGTAAAGAAGGTTTATACGAATACCTAACGCCCACAGGTTTAACGGCAATGGCTGCGCCAAAGGTTAAGCAACAAACTTCAACCATGCCTGAACTAGCAAATAGTAATGCGATTGATCAAACTCTAAAGTTTTATGTGGCAGGTAGACAAGTGCGCCCAGACTCAGGTCACAGCCAAGCATGCCATAATCATGATGGCAGCGTTGCTGCGCTGGTGGGCGTAGGCGCTCGCAAGGACGTGCGTAACGCTGTCTCAGCTGCATTAAAAGCTTCAGGCTGGACTCAACAAACGGCCCACGGCCGCGCACAGGTCATTTACTTTTTGGCAGAAAATCTGAGTCAACGCGAAACTGAGTGGTTGGCACGGTTACAAACGGTCTGCGGTTATAGTCAAGCCCAGGCCCAAACAGAATTTGATGCCGCTATTGCCTGTCTCTTTACCTATGCTGCATGGGCTGATAAGTATGATGGGGCTGTGCACAATGCGCCCTATCGTGGGGTGACCTTGGCTTTGCCTGAGGCAGTGGGAGTGATAGGATTAATCGCTCCGAATATGCAACCGCTTATATCTGCCCTCGCTATTGTAGCGCCAGCCATTGCGATGGGTAACCGCGTGGTCTTAGTTGCCAGTGAACGTTATCCAAGCATTGCATTAGAACTTGTGCAAGTTTTGGAGACCTCTGACATTCCCGCAGGAGTGGTCAATATAATAGCGGGGCCAAAGGCTGATTTAGCCAACCATATAGCGGGACATGGTGAAGTAGAGGCCATGTGGTGTTGGGCAAATGACAGTATTAATAAGCATGCAGAACAGGTGAGTGCAGCAGATTTAAAACGCACTTGGACGCATGCCGAAATGGATCGAGATTGGCTGGATCCTATACAGGGTGAAGGTTTGGAGTTCTTACACCAGGCCACACAAGTGAAAAATATTTGGACGCCATATGGCGACTAATTTAAAAGAAGAAAACGGCTCAAGCCGATTTATGTAAAACCAGGAGAACCTAATGAAGTTGAATAAAATCACTATAGCCATTGCCGCAGGTGCGGTCGCATTAAGTGCCACTATTGCACAAGCAGATGTTAAACCAGCCGTTGTTTATGACAAAGCCGGAAAGTTCGACAAGTCATTTAACGAAGCTGTGTGGAACGGTGTTAAACGGTTTACTGCTGACACGGGTATTAGTGTCCGTGAAGTAGAGCCAACCAACGAAGCCCAAGTAGAGCAGGGCCTTAAGAAGCTTGCAAAGCGCGGCAACAGCCCAATTGTTGCTGTTGGTTTCTCTTCAGCTAACGCTTTAAGTGCGGCAGCTCAAGCTTACCCAGACACTAAATTCACCTTGATTGATATGGTGGTGCCTGAAGCTAACGTTCAGAACGTCGTGTTTAAAGAGCACGAAGGTTCTTTTCTAGTGGGTGCTTTGGCGGCGCTTAAGTCTGAAACTGGCACCATCGGTTTTGTGGGTGGTATGGACATTCCACTCATTAGCCGATTTGGCTGTGGATATGAGCAGGGTGCGAAGCATATCAATGCAAACATTACAGTACTTCAAAAAATGACGGGCTCTACCCCAGCTGCATGGGGCAACCCATCCAAGGGAGGCGAAATAACTCGCAGCCAAATAGAAGCGGGCGCTGATGTAATCTTTGCTGCCGCTGGTGGCACTGGCATGGGTGTTTACCAAGCTGCTGCTGATGCTGGCAAGCTTGCCATCGGTGTAGACTCTAACCAAAATCACCTGCAACCTGGCACCATGCTAACCTCTATGGTTAAGCGTGTTGGTGTCGCTGCATATAAAAGCTATGCAGACGCAAAAGATGGTACTTGGAGTGCTGGTGTAACCGCTATGGGTCTTGCTGAAGGCGGCGTTGATTGGGCTCTTGACGAGCACAACCGTAGTTTGGTCACTGCAGATATGGAGACCAAGGTTAATGCTATTAAGGCATCTATCATCGCTGGCGATATCGCTGTACACGACTATATGTCAGATAATACCTGTAACTACTAATTAATAGTTTGTTGCAAGCGGTTGGGAATGCATACGTTATTCCCAATCGCGTTTCTGGTCCTTCGACAGATAATCAAAGACTCACGACTATGACTGATACTCTTGCTATTGAATTAAAAGACATTGATAAACGCTTTGGTGCTGTGCACGCCAATAACAAAGTATGTTTACAAGTCAAACAGGGCAACATTCACGGTATTGTTGGCGAAAACGGTGCAGGTAAATCTACCCTAATGAGTATTCTGTATGGTTTTTATCAAGCCGATGCAGGGCAAATTGATGTCTTAGAAAAGACGTATACTTTTACAGATTCTCATCAGGCCATTGCTGCAGGCATTGGCATGGTGCATCAGCATTTTATGCTGGTAGAAAATTTCACTGTGTTAGAAAATGTGATTTTAGGCAGTGAAGGCGGAGCACTGTTGGCTGATGGCCTTGAAGCAGCTCGCAAAGAACTCACACGCTTGGGCGATGAATATGGTTTAAAGGTCAAGCTAGACGCCACTATCGATACTCTTTCCGTAGGTTTACAGCAGCGTGTAGAAATACTTAAAGCACTTTATAAAGGCGCCAAAATATTGATTTTGGATGAGCCTACCGGTGTTTTAACACCACAAGAAACAGAAGAACTGTTCCGCATTTTTGGGGCCCTAAAAAAGCAAGGCGTGACCATTGTGCTGATCACTCACAAATTACGTGAAATCATGGCTATCACAGACCAAGTTTCGGTTATGCGTGCAGGCCAGATGGTAGCCCACAAAGACACCAAAGAAACCAGTAGAGCGGAATTGGCTGAGCTCATGGTAGGCCGCAAAGTGTTATTGCAGGTCCATAAAAATCCAGCCAATGTAAGAGCACCACTAATGAAGGTGAAGCACCTTACGATAGCTGACAAACAAGGTGTTGAGCGTTTAAAAGATGTCAGTTTCGAACTGCGTGCGGGTGAAGTGTTGGGTGTGGCAGGGGTGTCTGGCAACGGTCAAACGGAGTTGCTGGAAGCACTATCAGGCATCGTGCCCATGACCAGCGGCACCATTGAAGTGTTAGGGTGTGAAATGGATGCCAAGCACCCTTTGGCGCCAGATAGATTGAGGCAACTGGGTTTGGCTCATGTGCCCGAGGATCGGCAACGTATGGGTTTAATTTCTGATTTTAGCGCCAGTGAATCGGCACTTTTAGGTTACCACACGGACCCTAAAATCAATTCAGGTATTTGGCTTAGTGACCGCAAGGTTGAAGCCAATTGCAAAGCTCTAATGCAGGCTTTTGATGTTCGCCCCGCTGACCCCCAATTGAAATCTGCTAATTTTTCTGGTGGTAATCAGCAAAAGTTGATTTTGGCGCGGGAAATGGAACGTAACCCCGATGTTTTACTCATTGGTCAACCCACACGTGGGGTCGACATTGGTGCGATTGAGTTTATTCACCAACGCATTATTGATATGCGTGATGCAGGCAAAGCCGTGTTGTTAGTGTCTGTTGAGTTAGACGAAATTATGTCGGTCAGTGATCGAATTATTGTCCTGTGTGACGGTGAAATAAGTGGTCGTTTAGATGCTTGTGATGCTGATGAGCGCACGCTGGGTATGATGATGGCTAATGCCCTAGATCCATTAGATCCGCTTCAAACCATGGACGACCATCAGGCATCTGTGAAGCAGAAGGCGCACCAGGAAACTCAGGTATGAAACGTGATAATCGCATTGTTTGGATAAATCGGCTGCTATTGCCCCTACTTAATATACTGACTGCTTTTGCCGTCACTGCAGTGTTATTTTGGATCATAGATGTCAACCCTATGGAAGCGGCCGAAGTGCTTTTGTATGGGGCCTTTGGGTACGAGGAAGGTATCGGTTATACCATTTATTATGCGACTAACTTTATCTTCACTGGTTTAGCCGTAGCAGTGGCTTTTCATGCAGGGCTATTTAACATCGGTGGTGAAGGCCAAGCCTATGTGGGTGGTTTAGGCGCTGGCTTAGCAATTCTTATGCTAGATCCTACTCTTGGGGCATGGGTTTTTATCCCAGCAAGTATTATCGGTGCCTTGATTTTTGGTGGGCTCTGGGCCCTTATTCCGGCCTATTTGCAGGCCTATCGGGGTAGTCATATTGTGATCACCACCATTATGTTTAATTTTTTAGCAGCCTCATTTATGGTTTATCTAATGGTACATGTGCTGCGTGACACTGGGCAAATGACACCCCAAAGTGAACTTTTTCCTACCAACTCTTGGATGCCGTTCATGCATGATGTAGCGGCAGGTTTAGGCTACAGTATTGAGGCATCACCACTTAACTTATCCATTCTTTTGGCCTTAGTTTGTGCTGTATTGGTTTGGTTTTTCTTATGGCAAACCCGTTGGGGTTTTGCTATTCGTGCCACCGGTAAGAATGGCTCTGCAGCTTTATATGCTGGCATAAACCCTAAACATATTATTATTGTGGTGATGTGTATTTCTGGTGCTTTAGCCGGTTTAGTGAGTATTAATGAACTCGTCGGATATCAACACCGTTTGATCATGGACTTTCATTTAGGGTATGGCTTTGGTGGTATAGCCGTGGCATTAATGGGGCGTAATCACCCTTTAGGAATTATTTTGGCCGCTCTGTTATTTGGCACTTTATACCAAGGCGGTGCCGAACTTGCTTTTGAAATGAGTAATATTTCTCGTGACATTGTAGTGGTAATGCAAGGATTGGTGATTTTATTCTGTGGGGCCTTGGATTATATGTACCGGCCTTGGTTAATCCGTCACTTAGCACCAGTTCCAAAGCAGGAAGAGTTATCAGGGGTGGCAATATGAGTGATTTGTTTTTAACTATCTTGTTGACCTTAGATGCCACCCTGCGTGTGTCGACACCACTTGTTTTGGCCGCTATGGCAGGTTTGTTTGCGGAGCGTTCTGGGGTGGTAGATATTGGACTTGAAGGCAAGATGCTGGCCTCTGCCTTTGCAGCGGCGAGTGTTGCTGCAGTGGTAGGTTCTCCATGGGCTGGATTGGGTGCTGCTATTATTGCCTCGTGTAGTTTAGCCATGCTGCATGGTTTTGCCTCGATTACTCACCGTGGGGACCAAATTGTGAGTGGGGTTGCCATTAACATACTGGTAGCTGGACTGACAATCATTTTAGGTTTGGCATGGTTCCAACAAGCTGGTTTAACGCCAGCTTTGGATAATGATTCTCGCTTTCTTTCTATCACTTTACCGTTTGCTGAGCAGCTGGCCTTTATTCCTGTGCTGGGCCCTATCTACAAAGAATTAATCAGTGGCCACACTATTTTGGTTTACTTGGCCTTTGCCTTTGTGCCGATGGTTTGGTGGGTGGTCTATCGCACTCGCTTTGGTTTGCGCCTGCGAGCCGTAGGTGAAAACCCAACAGCTGTCGATACGGCGGGTTTATCAGTGGTTAAATTACGCTACAAAGCGCTTATTATTGGTGGTGTTTTGTGCGGTATTGCAGGTGCTTATTTGAGTACCGCTCACAATGCTCAGTTCACCAGAGATATGACTGCAGGCCAAGGCTATATTGCTTTAGCAGCCCTCATTTTTGGCAAGTGGCGCCCACTTACGGTGATGTTGGCGTGTTTACTGTTTGGTTTCTTAGATGCCTTAGCTGTGCGCCTTCAAGGTGTAGTGATTTCTGGTATTGGAGAGATCCCAGTGCAATTTATTGAGGCCACCCCTTACTTACTCACGGTAATTCTATTAGCTGGTTTTATTGGCCGTGCTATACCCCCGAAGGCCGCTGGTAAGGCCTACCTTAAGGAACGATGACTATGTCTAAATCAACCACTGAACCGGATTGTCTAGATGCTGTAAAGCGAGCTATGGATAAGGCCTATTGCCCTTACTCAGGCTATCCTGTTGGTGCTTTAATAGTGACCGAAGATGGTCAAACGTTTGCTGGCTGTAATGTTGAAAATGCCAGTTACCCTGAGGGTAATTGTGCAGAAACAGCCGCTATTGCCGCTATGGTTATGGCGGGCCATAAGCGTATGCAAGAAATATATATTATAAGCCAAGATGATCAAGGTGCGACGCCTTGTGGTGGTTGCCGGCAGCGTATTCGGGAATTTGCTGACAACAATACTCCTGTCATTTTGTGCTCTCCAGCAGGTGTACAGCGACGTTTGACCCTCGCAGAATTACTACCCCACGCTTTTGGTCCGGAATGGTTATTATGAGTCAGGTAAATGCCTGTCTACTAGCCATAAATCAAGCAGCAAAAGGTTTTATGCCTCAAGTAGGCATGGTGCTGGGTTCTGGCTTAGGTTCGTTTGCTGATCAAATTGATGCTATCGCCAGTATTAGTTTTGATGATTTACCTGGTTTTCCTCAAGCCGGAGTGGGTGGCCACGCAGGACGTTTAGTCTTGGGTCAGGTAGGGACGGCGAGGGTTGCCGTATTGCAAGGCCGAGCACACTATTATGAACAGGGCCAAGCTGATGTCATGGCTGTTGCCATTCAAACCCTTAAAGCCATTGGTTGTGAAGCCCTTATTCTCACTAACGCTGCAGGTAGTTTGGTCACTGAAGCAGGGCCTGGTAGTGTGATGCTCATCACAGATCACATCAATATGACTGGTGTATCACCTTTATTTGGTGCCCAAGGTAATCAGAGATTTGTGGATATGACTCAGGCATACCACCCTAGTATGAATGAGGCCATGCGCAGCGCAGCTAAAGCAAGTAATGTGACCTTACACGAAGGCGTTTATGCTTGGATGTGTGGCCCTCATTTCGAAACACCTGCAGAAATCCGGGCCCTTAAGGTGCTGGGTGCCCAAGCTGTCGGTATGTCTACCGTGCCAGAAGTTATTTTAGCCCGTCATCAAGGCTTACCTTTGTGTGCCTTATCAATTATTACCAATTACGCGGCTGGCATGAGCCCAACTCCATTGAGCCATGAGCAAACCATGGCGTATGCCAAATTGGCTACTGATGGCGTTGAGGGTTTGCTGAAGGCTTTTTTAGAAACCTATAAGGCACCTTTATGACCATGACTTATTTGCCACAGGAGTTAATCCGAAAAAAGCGTGATGGACTAGTACTTAGCGATGCTGAGATTGTTTTTATGGTGCAGGGCATCACCAGTGGGCAATTAAGTGATGCTCAGTTAGGCGCTTTTGCAATGGCTGTATTTCAGCGGGGCATGACCATGCCAGAACGCGTTACCTTGACGCAACAAATGATGTGCTCGGGTAAAGTGTTAAATTGGCAAAACATGGATCTCGATGGACCCGTTGTTGATAAACATTCCACGGGTGGAGTCGGTGACAAAGTGAGTTTGATGTTGGGGCCCATTGTTGCTGCGTGTGGTGCTTATGTACCAATGATTTCTGGCCGTGGTTTAGGCCACACTGGGGGTACACTGGATAAGTTTGACAGTATTCCTGGATATGATGCTCATCCCGATGAACAGTCGTTTAAGTCTTTAGTAAAACAAGTAGGTTGCGCCATTATTGGACAGACTGCTGAATTAGCGCCCGCTGACCAGCGCCTTTATGCGACCCGAGATGTCACTGCCACCGTGGAGTCCATTGACTTAATTACGGCGTCCATTTTGTCTAAAAAGCTGGCTGCAAGCTTAGATGCGTTAGTCATGGACGTGAAAACAGGCAATGGTGCTTTTGCAGCAGAAATGAGTATGGCCCAAGTATTAAGTCAGAGTATCTCACAAGTGGCTACTGGAGCAGGTGTGCCGACGAGATGCTTAATTACTGATATGAATCAGGTGTTAGGACGCTCTGTGGGTAATGCCGTAGAGATGATGGAATGTATCGAGTTTTTACTTAATCCAGCCCAAGCAGATGAGCGTCTGGTGGATCTTACGCTTGAACTAGCAGCGCATATGCTTGATCTAAGTGGCGTAGCGGATAACTTAAATGATGCCAAAGATAAAGCCTCAGCAGCACTAAATCAAGGTAGGGCAGCACAGGTGTTTGCACGCATGGTGGCAGGCCTTGGCGGTCCCCTAGATTTACTGGAAAAGCCCCAGCATTACCTACCCCAAGCCCCTATTGTGAAGCCTATTTTGGCGTCTCATTCGGGTTATGTATGTGCCATGGATGTGCGCGCTATAGGCTTGTCATTAGTGACCCTCAAGGCAGGGCGCAGCAAAGCAGATGATGCCATTGATTACGCTGTTGGACTCAGTGGTATGGTGCAAATTGGTGATTATATTGAGCAGGGTCAACCTCTGGCGGTAGCCCATGTGCGCAACGATAACCAACTCGCTTTAATTAACCAAGAGCTTGTTAATTTAATCCAACTGGCACCTGATGCCCCCAGATTAGAACCACTTGTGAAAGAGATTTATCAAGCCTAGCCATTAATTGAGTGCTTGCTAGTGTGGTGCTAAACGATAGAGATAAAACTATGAACAGAGCCATTATTATAATTTTAGATTCATTAGGCCTTGGTGCTAGTGCAGATGCGCATAAGTATGGTGACCAAAATGCAGATACTTTTGGTCATATTGCCGAGGCGTGTGAGGCTGGTTTAGCCAATAATTCACATCGCCACGGGCCCCTTAAAATTCCCAATCTTTTACGCTGGGGGCTGGGCGCAGCTGCAGTGGGCAGTCGCAAGCATAAACTACCCCTTGCAACACATCTGAATGTGCAGGGTGCCTATGGGCACGCGGTGGAAGTCAGCAGCGGCAAAGACACCCCTAGTGGTCATTGGGAAATATGTGGTCTGCCCGTGCCCTTTAATTGGGGGACCTTTCCTCAACAAGAGGATTGTTTTCCAACTCAACTGATGCAAGATTTGTTGGCCCAAGGCCAAATCCAAGGCACTCTGGCGAATAAACATGGCTCTGGTACCGACATATTGGCTGAATATGGTGAACAACATTTGCGCACTGGCTTTCCTATTTGTTATACCTCGGCCGACTCAGTGTTTCAAATAGCTGCCCATGAAGAAACTTTTGGCCTAGAGCGGCTTTATGATTTGTGTGCAGTGGCCAAAAAATTGGTTGACCCACTCAATGTTGCTCGGGTCATTGCCCGACCTTTTAAGGGCACATGTAACGCTGATTTTGAACGCACAGCTAACCGAAGAGATTTAACCACACCCCCTATGGGCCCGACTTTACTCGATCACATTCAAGACCAAAATGGCTGTGTAGTTTCGGTGGGTAAGGTGGGTGATATCTTTGCGCATAAAGGTGTTAATTATACCGTCAAAGCAGATGATAATATGGGTCTAGTAGATCAGCTATTAGACCAAATGAAGCAGGTAAAAGAGGGTTTGTTGTTTGTTAATCTAGTGGATTTTGATAGTCAGTATGGCCATCGTAGGGATGTTGCTGGTTATGCCAACGCCCTTGAAGAATTTGATGCTAGATTACCCCAAATAGAAGCACAACTAGAGCCACAAGATTTAGTGTTGCTCAGTGCAGATCATGGCTGTGACCCAACCTGGCCAGGTTCAGATCATACTCGTGAACATGTGCCTGTGGTTTTTTATGGGCACCACTGTGGCCTACCCGTACAAGCTATTGACCTCGGCGAAAGAACCACTTTTGCTGATATGGGGCAAACGGTGGCATCCCATTTAGGTCTTGTATCCCTCAATTATGGTATTGGTTGCCAACTCAATTAGTGGTTACAGTTAAATGAGTATTTCATGTCCAAATTATTAGCGACCCAAATTCAAAAATTACCCAAAGTAGAATTGCATAGCCACCTTGAGGGTTGTATTCAGCCTGATCTAGTTCGGGCCATTGCAGCGCGCAATAATATTAGCTTAAAAGAGGGTTTGTTTACCTCAGATAATGAGTTTGCGTGGAATAATTTTGCTGAATTCTTACAAGCTTACGACGCAGCTAGTTTTTGTCTGCGTAAGCCTCAAGACTACCGTGACATTATGTATACCTATTTACAACAATGTGCGGCAGAGGGCACCATTTACGCTGAAACTTTTATTTCTCCTGATCATGCTGCTGCGGTGGGCATGAGCTATGCCGATATGTTGTCTGGCTGTGTTGAGGGTATCAACGATGCTGAGCGTGACTTTGGTATTGTAGGTCGCCTAATTGTGTCTTGTATTCGCCATCTTGGCCCCGACCAAGCCCTTAAAGTGGCACAGCATTTAGTTGCACATCTGCACCCTTATATTGTTGGTTTTGGCATGGGGGGCAACGAATCGATGTTCACTCAAGCTGACTTTGCTCAAGCTTTCAATACAGCCTCTGCGGCTGGATTAGCTTGTACCACCCATGCAGGAGAAATATTAGGCCCAGAAAGTGTATGGGATGCGATTAATAATCTGCCGGTGACCCGCATAGGGCATGGTGTTCGGAGTATTGAAGACCCTCACCTAATGGCAGAACTAGCCAAACGGGACATTGCTTTAGAAGTATGCCCGGGCAGTAATATTGCTTTGTCGGTATACCCAGACCTTGCTAGTCATCCTCTCAACCGTATTTTAAAAGCCGGTATTAGTATCAGTCTTAATGCGGATGATGCCCCATTTTTTGCCACTACGGTCGGTAGCGAATATCAATCGGGTGCGAAGGACTTTGGTTTAGATTTAGAGCAATTGAGAGACATTTCTCGCATGGCTATGCAAGCATCATTTGCTGACGCAGACACCAAAATTCGTTTACTCGCCGTTATCGGCTAATTGCAGCAGAAAGCTAATATGCTTTGGGAAAAACATTATGTCGAATAACACATTACGTCCATTCCACCTTGCTATTCCGATAAGAGATATTGCCGAATCAAGGGCTTTTTATGGCCAGTTACTGGGTTTAAGCGAAGGCCGCTCGACTGCAGAATGGATTGATTGGAACCTTTATGGGCACCAGCTAGTGACACACCTTAATCCCACCCTAGGTGCAAACGGTAAAGTGCCAGTGCATGTTAACGGTGTTGATGGTCAAGGCGTCCCTGTGCCCCATTTTGGAGTGGTATTGACGCACCAAGACTGGCAAGAGTTAGCGCAGAGGTTAACGGGTAAGGTAGACTTTATTATTGAACCTTATACACGCTTTAAAGGTGAAGCAGGCGAGCAATCGACCTTGTTTTTTAGCGACCCTAGCGGTAATGCATTGGAATTCAAGGCTTTTTCTGATCTAGGCCAGTTGTTCGCTAAATAATAGTGACGGGCTGGATAGTCTAAGACCAGCTAAATAACTAAGAGGGCATAAACCCAAGGCACAAAAAAGCCACAACAAGGTGGCTTAATGGGAATGGCTCCTCGAGCTGGACTCGAACCAGCGACCAATAGATTAACAGTCTACTGCTCTACCAACTGAGCTATCGAGGAATTGCTCAATGTGAGGCGCGAATATTAATGATCTATTGGGCTTGAGTCAAGTCTAAAAAACCATTTTATTTGAATAGCTTAAACCTTTTTATATGGAGGTAGCTGTTGGCAACAAGTTTTACCTTTGGCATAAGGTTTTTACACTATTCATACATTATTTTAGCTAATGTACTCGCCGCGTGAATGGCTTTACCTAATGTTACCTATCACCTACGACCCCTAACAACACGTCATCCTTAAATACAATTACCAGTGGTAGTTTAGCTCCAAGCAAAACTAACTCGGTAGTCCACATGCGTTTTTTACTGTTAGTCATCAGTTTAGTTGTATCAGCCAATCTTTGGGCCATCAGTGCACCCCTTGGTAAGGTATCTCAAACGAATCAATCACCGGCTATGATGTTTAGTAAATGGCGCGCCATGTTAGATCGGCAGTCGAACATCAGTGGATTGCAATGTGAAACAACCATTAATGTGTGTTTACCAAACAAGCTTGCAGGCCAGCTTAAGCGGCTCTCTAGTCATAATTTGATGGAAAAAATAACTCAAGTGAATGCCATTGTTAATCGAGTTCACTATCGCAGTGATAAAAAACAATATGGTACGGGTGATTATTGGGCATCGCCCATGGAATTTTTTGACAATGGTCAAGGTGATTGTGAGGACTATGCCATTGCTAAGTACTATGCCCTTCGTGCATTAGGTGTGGCCTCTAATCACCTGCGTTTGATCATTGCGAGGGATGATCAAATTAATGATTTCCATGCCGTATTATCAGTTAAAGTGGGTCATGAGTTTTATATTTTAGACAATAGAACAAACCGAATTAAAGCTGACGTAAAGCTTAGTAACTTACTTCCCATTTACGCCCTTAATGAGAGCCAATGGTGGCTTTATGAAGGCGCCTTAAACATGTTACGAGGTTAATAATGACTTTGTCGCATCCAACACTCGACCTTTAGCCTTTTCAGGCGCCTACATAGGGCCTTAGCCTGACTATGACCTAAACCCACCGCTGTTAGATTAGGACGCTTTGAATGGGTACCAACCTCAAGCGTGGGGTAACGAGCTAGGTAGGTTAATTCGGGTGCTTGTGTAAACATAGCTTGGGTGCTTGTGATATTGGCTTGTGAACCTATCTCAACCTGCCATAGATACGCCAAAGCAGTGGTGACAATAGTGGCTGATGCTGATGTTGGCTTTAGGTATTGTGAAAAAGCTAAACCATCAATTGTGCGGCGCTGTTGGGCATCTTTTTTGTCGTCATCAATAACAACCACTAAATCCTCACTATTGACTATGGGCTTGCCGCTAGCAGGTGCTATGTCGGTGACCTTTGAGATGGTGCTATCGTCCTTATTTGAAAGGGATAAACTGGTCAATGATTGTTGCCATTGATCCGGTGATAAATGTGAGCTAGCCAAAAGTCGAGCGTAGGCATGGATGCTGTCTAAAGTGGCTTGTAGGTATAGCAGGTTTATTGCCATGGCTTCTAAGCCCAATGAATAGTCTTCCAGCTGATTTACATTGCCTGATAATAGTTGTTCTTGGCTCAACTGATAAAGGCTCTCAGCTGTCTCATATTGGCCCCTAATGCTCTGCAACTGTTGGTGGCTATAATGGTAATTAATCAGTGCAATATTCAATTGTGTTAGGCGCAGTTGGCGAGCCAGCTTTGGATTAGATGTGTTTGAAGTTAGCAGCCCTGCTTGATGCTTCAACGAAGTTTCTATGTCGTGCCATACGTAAGATCCAAGTATGGGTTGTTGGTATAAACGGTTCACTTTAAGAATATTTAACTGGGTATGGTCGGATCTCAGTTGAGCATAGGTTGCAGCGTGATGTTGTTCAAGTAAACCTTGAGAAAACTCATTTATCAAAAGAGTCTTCGGTTCTGGAAGACGCAACCTAAGCTCTGAAAGAGGCAAGTAGCTCAGATTCAGGTGTGTGGGCTTTGAACCTATAATACGAGCTAAATTTTGGCTAATCTTAGTTCGTTGTTGCTGCAGAGATTTGCTGCTAGTCGCTAGAGTCTTAAGCCATGATAGATGCAAGTGGGCCTTGAGTGCAGTTGTATTTTGGTCAACACCATTGACCCCTTGAGTTAACGTTAGTTTGGCTTGTTCTAACCAGATTTTTTGTAAAGCTACATCAATAATAACCAGTTCCCAGTAGGTTTCTATTAACCCTAAGGCTGAATTCTGTTGTTTGAAAAAGCCTGATTGCTCGAGTCCTAATTGATCTAATGTTTGGTAAAATTCAGATAGAGACGAGGGTACGTCTGATCCGTCTTCAGCTATTTTTGTTTGTAGCATTTGGTAAGCTGTGTCTAGGGCTAGGCTTGGGTTCTGAGCTTGGGCCTGAGATTGATGATTTATCCTCACCTCTGGGACCAATGAAACGGGTTTGATTTGTGCTTGAGTTGGAGTTGGAGTGCAGGCACTGATGAATAGTAATAAGGTGCAGGTCAATAGCGTTTCAGCTTGCCCGAGACGAATACATGATGGCATTATTTATTCCTAAAATTATCATCTGTCAAAAATCGATTAATTAGAATAAATATAGTAAATAAAGTAAAAACGTCAAATGGGTTAGGGAGTTATTTTGCTATTATTTTCGCCACCGATAAAATGGCTTCCGTGATATGATCAAAACCAGTTTCAACTCAAAGGAATAAGTGTGGATACGACAGCCAAAAAATTACTTGAATTGGTGTTAACACCGTTAAATATTAGCCATCATCAGTTAGATAACGATAGCCATAAACATAGTGGGTCAGCCACCGATAGCCACTACAATTTAGTCTTAGTTTCTGATGATTTTGCGGCGTTAGGACCAGTAAAACGTCACCAAAAAGTCTACGCGCTAGTAGGAGAGTTAATGCAAAACCCTATTCATGCACTCGCCTTACACTGCTATACGCCTGAACAATGGCAAGCCAAACAAGAAAAGATGCCGGCAACAGCGCCCTGCATGGGTGGTAGCAAGGCGAGCTAGTGATGGACGCGCCACTGCTGGGCAGCGTCTAATATCCACTGCCTGAATAGCATTACCGCTGGCTTGTTAAGTGCGGCTTCGTCATAAACGAGGTAATAACCATAGTTATTAAGGCGTACTGGCGACACGCATATTAGTGAACCAGCATCAATTTCGGCTTGCGCTAGCACGTCGTATAAACCCATACCTTGGCCGTCTATTAAGGTTTGTAGCCGCACATTGGGGTCGGGAACTACTAGGTGAGTGATGTGGCGATGGTATGGAAGCCCCGCAGCTTTATGCCATGCTTGCCAGGCGCCGCTGCCCTCTCGGTCTTGTAATAATGGGGCGCTCTGTAGGACTTGTGATAGTCCATCAGACGTTACCTTCTTTGCAGATAGCGGGCCCGCACACGCCATCACCGGGCAATTAAACAACTCTTCCGACACTGCGTCTGACCAGTGGCCATTACCCCAGCGAATGGCAATATCGATGCCTTCGTTAAGAAAATCCTCTAGATCAATCATGGGCTGCAATTTCAACGTAGCGCTGGGGTGCTGTTGCATAAAATCCATCAGCCGTGGTGACAGCCAGCGTGCAGCAAAATAACTCGACATTCCCACGGTTAGCTGGTCTTTATATTGACTGGATAATTGCGCGATGGCTTGAGTGATATATCGCAGGCTGTTTTTACTATGAATAAGTAACTCTTGGCCTTGATTGGTTAAGGTCACCCCCCGAGGTTGGCGACAAAATACCTTAAAGCCTAGCTCGTCTTCTAGCATAGCCATCTGATAACTCACCGCACCTTTGGTCATGTGTAACGCCTGTGCGGCTGCGCTATAGCTTGGGTGTTGGGCAACTTTGGTAAATAGTTGCAAGGCATTTAGGGCTTTAAAAGACATTAGTATCGTCCAAATTTTTTAATCGCTTTGTTCAAAATAAATTGATTGTTAGTGGCCCTAATTGAGCGTTTAATAACGCTAGTTAAGAAAAATAGCAGGATTAGGCTCTAGGGCGTTGATTTTGCGTCAAAATATTTTGGTCGTCAATATGAATTTAATATCTATCCCAATTGCTACATCAGGCCGCCGCGGTGGACGTGCCCAACGCATTGCCTCGCGTGCTGCCTCGCAAGCTAATAGCTCTTGTCCTAGCCATCGTCGGATTCCTGTTTACGACTTATTAGCGCCACATGAGTTACAGGTTTTGCAAGACCAGTGTGATTGGTTACTAGAAGATATTGGTGTTGAATTTATCGATGACGCTGAGTCAATAGATCTTTTTAGGCGAGCAGGAGCCTCAGTATCTGGCACACGTGTACGGTTTAAATCCGGTATGTTGATGGAGATCTGTGCCAGCGCCCCAAAGAGTTTTAAGCTACACGGCCGTGATCCGTGTCATACGGTCACTGTTGGTGGTGACCAACTTGTGTTCACGCCGGCCTATGGGTCGCCGTTTGTCACCGATCTAGATGCAGGCCGCCGCTATGCGCGGCTGGAGGATTTCGAAAACTTTGTAAAACTTGCCTACCACACACCCTATTTGCATCATTCTGGCGGCACCGTTTGTGAGCCCATGGATGTGGCAGTTAACAAACGCCATTTAGATATGGTTTATGCCCACTTGGCATACTCTACTAAGCCTTTCATGGGGGCTGTCACAGCGCCTGATCGAGCTGAAGACTCGGTGGCCATGGCGCGCATTGTGTTTGGCGAAGAGTTTATGAAAAACCATTGTGTAATGCAGGGGAATATTAACGTTAACTCACCTTTGTGCTTTGATCAAACTATGACCTCGGCACTAAAAGTATACGCTCGGGCTGGGCAGGGTATTGTGTTATCACCCTTTATTTTGGGCGGAGCTATGGGGCCCGTCACTATGCCTGCACTGGTGGCGCAAGCCCATGCCGAAGCGCTGGTAGGCATTGCCTTGAGCCAGTTAGTGCAGGAAGGTGCGCCAGTGGTTTACGGCAATTTTTTGTCCACTATGAATTTAAAAACGGGCGCCCCTACCTTTGGCACGCCCGAGGCCAATTTGGCCGCCTTGGCCATTGGCCAGCTGTGTCGTGGCATGGGTTTACCCCTGCGTTGTGGTGGCCACCTCACGGCGGCTAAGAGCGCAGACGGGCAGGCGATGCAAGAGTCTGCAGACAGTATGACTGCCGGATTAATGGCTGGCGCCAATTACGTTTTGCATGCCGCTGGCTGGTTAGAAGGTGGTTTGACCATGGGATATGAAAAGTTTGTTATGGATCTTGACCGATGCGGCATGATGTTACGTTTTAGCCAGGGCCTCAATTTGGATACAAATAATCTAGCCAAAGACGCATATTGCGAAGCTGGTCCAGGACAAAACTTTTTTGGTGTACAGCACACCTTGGCCAACTTTGAGAAAGCCAACTATATGTCTACCTTGGCCGATACGCAATCGTTTGAAAGTTGGAGTGAGGCGGGTAGTTTAACACTGGAGCAGCGGGCCAATGGTCGCTGGAAGGCTATGCTCGCTGATTATAAGAAACCCGCGCTAGACCCGCGTATAGATAGCGCACTAAAAGATTTTATGAAGCAGAGAAAACAAGCACAACCGGATCAATGGTATTAACAAGCCAACGATCTTAGTGATTTTAACATGAGGAGCAACAATGACTAACTTACAACGTACATCGGCTTTGGCATCATGGCATAAGGCCTTAGGCTCCCACCTTGAAGATTGGAATGGCATGGGCACCGCATGGAGCTATCATAGTGATGCCAATGATGAGCATGATGCAGTGCGCGAGCGGGCGGGCATGTTTGACATGTCGCCGCTTAAAAAAGTTTGGGTTTCAGGAGACGATGCGTTAACTGCTCTAAATCATTTGATCACGCGAGACTTAACTCTTGTTGGCGTAGGTGAATCAGTTTATACCGCAGTGTTGACCGAAGCAGGAGGTGTGGCAGACGATGCCATTGTGGCCAACTGTGGCCACCATAACTTTTTAATGTGCCATGGTTCTGGTTCTAGCATGGAATTATTGCAACAATCAGCCGAATGTCTAAACGTTAATATTAGGCTTGATGACGACTTGCATAACGTTGCTGTTCAAGGCCCTTTGGCGTTGTCGATACTTGATGCGCAAGCGTCTATCGACTTGTCTAGTTTAGGTTACTTCAAGCATCAAGAGGCCAAGTTGTTTGGCCATGATGTGCGTATTTCTCGAACCGGCTATTCTGGCGAACGAGGCTATGAAATTTTTGCACCCGCCCACTGCGTGGGCGACATTTGGGATAAGTTGTGTAACTTGGGTGTGAGCCCTTGCTCGTTTACCGCATTAGATAAGGTGCGTGTTGAGGCTGCATTGTTGTTTTACGGCTATGATATGACAGAAGATCATTCGCCATGGGAGGTGGGCTTGGGTTTTTGTGTTAACCTTAACAAGCCTGACTTTAGAGGCAAGGCTGCTGCAGTGGCTAGCCAACACAAAACCAAATTTTCCGGTGTTGGCTTGAGTATAGATCATAACCAAGCATTAATAGGTGGAGAAAGCCTTTGGTTTAAAGGTAAAGAGGTGGGCATGATTAATAGCCCAGCCTATTCTCATAGGCTAAATCTGTCATTGGCTTTAGCTCATGTGGCCTGTAACGTAGCAGAGGTAGGCACAACACTTGAAGTTCGCAGCGATGATTTTAATGGCAAAGCAGAAGTTTTGAGTACGCCTTTTTACGATCCACAAAAAAGCCGAACCCATGCAACATAATAGTGCTTAGATTCGGCTGTGCAGAGGGGCAGTGCGGTTAGTTAAAAGTCGCCTGTGCCTGCAAGCTCTTCTCTGCGCTTGGCCATAAAATCATTTAGCCCATCGTCAATGCTTTGATCTAAAGGCGGAGCTTCGTATTCATTCAGCATTTTCTTCCAAAGGGCATTGGCGCGCACTTGAATGTCTTTGCTGCCGTCTTCTTCCCATTGTTCGAAACTGTTGTTGTCAGTAATGTTAGACATGTAAAACGCATTTTTAAAGTTAGCTTGAGTGTGAGCACAACCCAAAAAGTGATTGCCCGGACCAACTTC
>ENA-OQVM01001593-OQVM01001593.1-marine-metagenome-genome-assembly--contig:-NODE-1593-length-29475-cov-9.795190_pt1 | contig 29475 bp, 31 predicted proteins | sample MGYA00237776_ERZ505498 | MGnify/ENA primary metagenome ERZ505498 (study PRJEB26159, sample SAMN06265151) | marine metagenome | isolation source: Helgoland LTER site | place: Germany:Helgoland, sampling...
GGGCCTCTGGGTCTGGGCTATGCCGCTTGGGCGATTCCCCTTGGCTTGGTTGCCGTGGGCGTTCTGGCTTACCTGTATGTGAGCCGGTCAAACAATGACGCGCCAGCCTTTGGCTCTGCGTCCTACTCTGGCGACATCGACGAAGACGATACGGGCACCATCCTTACCCTTGATGCCGTTGACGCTGAAGGCGATACGTTTGCTTACTCGCTGTCTGGCAATGATGCGAGTTTCTTCTCGGTCAGCACAGCGGGCGCGATCACGTTTGACGACGAGCCAAACTTTGAAGCACCGGGCGACAGCGACCGTGACAACGAATACGTTTTCACAGCGACCGCAACGGACGAGCACGGCGAAGCGAGCAGCGTTACGATCACGATTGATGTTGACGACGTGGCCGACGACCCAACCGCGACCGCCAGCTCTGCTTACACCGGCACCGCAGCTGCCAACGATATTGACAACACAGCGGCTGTAGCGTCCATTGATATGCTCGGTGGTAACGACAGCGCCATACTGTCCGGCGGTATCGCCGCAGCAGGGACAGTCGACATGGGGTCCGGCGCGGATTACTTGCAAATCCTGACGGCAGGCGCCGCCGGCACGGGTGTTGAAATCATTTTGGGCACCGGCAACGATGAGCTGGAGCTGGACGTGAACCTGGGCACAGACTCTGTCACCATCGACTTGGGTGGCGGGAACGACATCGTCGACATCGACGTTGCTCAAACGGCGACCCACGTTATCGAAAACTTTGGTTCCGGTGATCTGCTGGACCTTGGCACCCTCGGTATTACAGGAGCGTTGGATATTACGATGCATGCGAGTGTAGCGGCTGCAACATCCGCTATAACCACTGCGGCAGGCTCTGAAGTAGCAGTTGCTTTGCATGATAACGGTACCGACATCGATATGTACATCGATACTGACGCCGACGGAACGCACGACATGGTGCTGACCTTTGATAGCGTCTCTTCGATCTCGGCGAGCCAAGTCGACCTCTAGTCTGCGGCCCCTTCGCGAGCATTCAAAAAGCCCCTGCGAGCATCATCGCGGGGGCTTTTTTGTTGGCTGGAACAGTTCGGCGGTCAGCCGCCCCTCATATCCCCCAAACCAATACGGCAGTGACCACAAAAGAGATCGCCGTGAGCATCAGAAAGCGCGCCCACCAGGGCCAATGCGGATGAGGGTTCGGCATCTTGTTCGGGTCTAGGCCGTCGCAGGGTCGCTCCACGGGATATAAGCAGCCTCGAACGCCGCATCAGACAGCGCCACGGACCGCGCCACGCCGTCCCAATCGCGCTCGTAGAAGTTCGGGTAGGTCTCGTAGAGCTGCGCCGTTGATTCAGCGACGTTATCACCAACCGGGTTCAGCGCCGCGCCCGTTTGCTGCGCTGCCAACTGCACCTGAATCGACTTTTCCAGATAGAACATGACGTTGAAGGCATGCCCCGGGTTCACGCCCACGGTGAGCAAGCCGTGGTTCCGTAGAACCAGCGCCTCGTGCGCGCCCAGATCGCGCTTGAGCCGTGGTCCTTCGTCCGCGTCCAGCGCGATGCCCTCGTACTCATGCGCGGGACAGCGGTTGTAGAAGCGCACTGAATGCTGCGTCAGCGGCTGAATCTCAACATCCTTGAGCGCCGAAAACGCCATCCCTGCGACCGTATGGGTATGGAGAACGGACCCGACATCGGGACGGCCTTGCAGAATGGCGCCGTGGATGGTCAGGCCAGCGGGGTTCGCAGGCGGCTGTGCGCCGCCGACCGGTGTGCCGTCGAGGTACACTTTGACCAGGCTATCGGGCTTCATTTCATGGAAGTGCACGCCCAGCTCGTTGATGAGGTACTGGTCATCCGTCCCCGGCACGCGGCAGGAAATGTGGGTCGAAGAGAGATCCGTCCACCCCTCCATCGCGCAGGCTCGGTAACAGGTTGCGAGCTGCATGCGCGCTTCGGCTTCGGTCGTGGGCGTGTACCGGCTTGGCTTCATATTATCGATGGCAGCGCTCATGATGCGTCCCTTCCCCATAGCTCGTTGACCTCCATCATTGCGTGAGACCCCAGGCAGGACAAGGCCTAACAAACCCGAAATTTAAATCGAAAACACGCGACAGATCGAGACGGTCGCGATGACCAACCGAAGAGTGACTCTATATTCACGGTATATTTTTTGACCATTTCATTTCACCCTAGGGTGGGAATGTATTGGGGAGCGAATATGTCTATTTCCGAAATCTTTGAGGGCCTTACGACCCTTGGCCTTTTTGTATCCGTCGTGCTCGTCTTTATTGAATTAAGACGCAATGGGTTGTCGACCCGTTTGAACAACAACCTCATCTTCACAGAGCGGCACTTTAACCTGCGAAATATCACGATGAACCATGGCTGTGCAGACATCATCGTTCGGGGCCGGAAAGGGCTGAGGAACCTTGATGATGCGGAGCAGCTCGTCTTTAAGAACTACCTTCTGAATGCAGCTCAAACCGCCTCTATCATGCTGTTGGCCGCACAGGGAAAGCTTGCGAGCGCCGAAGTGGTGAGGGCTCAGGCCACGAGGATTGTTAAGGATGAGTGGGAAAACAACGGGGGCAAGGATTACTGGGATGAGATAAAGCACGACTCTCCGGTCGTACCCCATGTCAGAGCGTTGATTGAGCAAGTTTTGGGCTGACGTTGGCGCGTCGCCCGCCTGTTGCGTTAATCATCACCCCGCAGGACGCGCGACTTGCGGCGGTCCCAGTCGCGTTGCTTGATCGCGTCGCGCTTGTCGTGTTGCTTCTTACCCCGAGCAAGGCCCAGCTCCAGCTTTGCCCGGCCCCCCTCATTGAAATAGACCGCCAGCGGGATCACCGTCACGCCCTTGGTCTTCAGCTTGCCCAGGATCTTGTTGATCTCGCGCTTTTTCAGCAGCAGCTTGCGGTTTCGCACCGGCGGATGGTTGAAGCGATTACCCTTTTCGTATTCTTGGATATTCGCGCCCGTCCAGTACATTTCACCCCGGATTTCAGTAGCATAGCTCTCGCCAATCGACGCCCGTCCGGCCCGAAGTGCTTTGACTTCCGTCCCCGTCAGCGCAATGCCAGCCTCCATCACTTCGTCGATGAAGTACTCGTGTCGCGCCTTGCGGTTTTGAGCGATGATTTTGCGCGTCATGGCGCCCTGTGGCTCCTGTATCCTGTGCGTGTTGGCGGCTTAGAGTAAGCCAACCTTGATCAACGCTGCTTTAATCGCGTCCTTGGTGGACTGCTGCAACGGCACCAGCGGCAGGCGCAAGCCCGGCTCGACCATGCCCAACAGCTCCAAGGCGTACTTGGCCGGAACGGGATTGCTCTCGATGAACAACGCATGGTGCAGCGGCATCAGGCGATCGTTGATCTCCTGCGCCTTTGCCCGGTCCCCCGCCGCCCAAGCCGCGTGGAAATCAGCGCACAAGCGCGGCGCAACGTTGGACGTGACAGAGATACAGCCGTGCCCGCCAGCACCCATAAACGGCAGGATCGACGCGTCTTCGCCCGACATCTGGATGAAGTCCGGTCCAGAGGCCAAGCGCTGGTCGATGGGACGAACCAGATCCGCCGTCGCATCCTTAACGCCCACAATCCGCTCAAGCTTGGACAGCTCGGCCATGGTCTCAACCGACATGTTGATCACCGAGCGGCCGGGAATGTTGTAGATGATGATCGGCAAGCCGGTCGCATCATGGATGGCGCGGAAGTGGTGCAGCAAGCCGGTCTGGGTTGGCTTGTTGTAGTAGGGCGTAACGACCAGCAGCGCATCCGCGCCAACGGCCTCAGCCGCCATGCTGAGCGAAACCGCTTCAGCCGTGCTGTTCGATCCCGTGCCAGCGATCACCGGCACACGACCCGCCGCCACTGCGACACACTGGGAAATAACCTTCTCGTGCTCAAGATGGGACAGCGTGGCCGACTCGCCCGTGGTTCCAACCGGGATAAGCCCTTGGGTTCCATTTTGGATCTGCCATTCGACGAATTTGGCAAACCGAACCTCGTCAACCGCACCATCGCGGAGCATTGGGGTCACAAGTGCGGTATTTGAGCCGCGAATTCGATCAGCAGTCATGGCAATTCCGTTCATCTCTGTCTCAATCTTGACGAATGAGCCCTTTAATTAGGGGTGAAGTGCGTCGATGGGAAGGAAATGTTGGCGCGGTTCTGTGCAACCGTGCGTTACGACCAACGATGGTGCGGTGGAAACGGTCCCTCTGGAATGTGGAACAAAGCAGCGGATAGATGAACGGCGATAGGGGACAAGACGATTTGCGCGAACGGGTCGCGGCACTGTTGGCCAGTCCGTGGACGCCAGTGGCCGCCGCTTTCGCGTTTCTGCTCGCGATCCTGTTTGCCCTGCTGACCGTGTTCTTCAACAGCCGGACCGAGGGCCAGCAAGACGCCCTGACTGCCGTGATCAAGGCGGCCCGCGCGGGCAATCATATTCAAGCCTCTCAGCTTGCCTTTTCCCTCAAACGCCCGCCCGAGGGTCTGCCGAAGCTGCTGCAGTGGTTCTACTTCGTGGACTCCAAGACGCCCGCCGAAAACATCGATATCAACGAGCTGAATGCCTTTCTGAACGAAAACCAGCATTGGCCCGGCACCCGCGCGATGGAGGTCAAGCGCGAGCGCCTGCTCTCTGAGCTCAAATCGCCGGCTGAGATGCTGGCCTACTACGCCGAGCACAAGCCCTTCACCGAAGCTGGCCGCCGTCGCGCCTTGCAAGCGCAGTTACAGGCTGGTGACTTCGAAAGCGCCGTTGCCGATGTGCGGCGACAGTGGGCCTCCAAACGGTTTGCGTTCCAGGACGAATTGGCCTTCGAGCGTGCCTTTGCCGATCATTTGCGGGAACAGGACTACCGCGCCCGCGTCGCGCATTTGCTCATGGGGAAACAGCGCGCAGACGCCCGACGCCACTATGACAAACTCGACGAAGACTGGCGCGCCTTTGCCGAAGCGCTCGACGCGCACATTGGCGGCGACAGCACGCTCAAGGACGCTCTGCCGCTGCGGTTTCAGCGGCACCCTGCGTTTGTCCTGCCGACCGTGCTCGAACTCGACGCTGCGGGCCAGCACGATGAAGCACAGGCGGCGATGGCCCGAATCCCCCCTGCCCTTCGCCTGCCCGAGCTCGAATGGCGCGCGCGTCACATTCTCATCCGCCAAGCCTTGAAGGAGCAGAACTTTGATCTGGCCCTTGGTCTGGCCCAGCGCCACGGCTTAGAAGTCGGCGATAATAGAGCCGAAGCCGAATGGATGAAGGGCTGGATCGCCCTGACCCGCCTCAGCCTGCCCCATCCCGCGCAGGAAGCCTTTGAGCGCTCTCTGGCGTCGGCTGAGGACGTGCGGCTGCAAGACCGGGCGAACTACTGGCTGGCCCAAGCCCTGCGCGCCCGTGGACAGGACGCGCGCGCGGTGGAAGCGCTCGAAGTCTGCGCGGCGCATTCCCATACGTTTTACGGGCAGGCCTGCTTGAGCGATCTGGGCCGCAAGCTGTTTGAAACCGATTTCCCCCGCGCAACGGCAAAGAAAGGGCTGAAGACACCCGAGCTGGACGAACTGAAATTCTGGGCCACGACACTGTGGAGCATGGATATCTCTTCGCTGGCCGAACGCTTTGTTTTTGCCATGAGCACAGCCGCGCAAACGCCCGATGACTTCGCCGCGTTGGTGGAACTGGCCCGACAGCATAAGAAGAACAGCCTGACCCTCATCATGTCTCGCAATGCCGCAGAGCGCGGCTTGTACGAGCTGGAATCCCTGCTGCCGAAACTGAGCATACAGCCCGCTCGGGGTCTGCGGGTTGATGAAGCCTTGGTCCACGCTGTCGCTTGGCAAGAAAGCAAGTTCAAGACGGGCGCAGTCAGCCGCTCTGGTGCGCTTGGGTTGATGCAAATCCTGCCCGCGACCGCACAGGCTATGGCGACCCGTCACGATCTCGAATTCAAAGAAGAAGCCCTGACCCGGGACGCCCAATACAATCTCACGCTCGGGGCGGCCTACATGCAGGATCTTCAGCGCCGCTTCAAGGACGCCGATTTGCTGGCCATTTCCGCTTACAACGCTGGCCCCGGCAACACGCGGCGGTGGATGCGAGAGTTTGGTGACCCCCGGACAAACGCCATTCAACCGCTTGTGTGGATGGAAAGCATCTCCTTTGGCGAAACACGCGACTATGCCCGACGGGTAACGGCGCTTTACAATCTCTACCGCGCGCGCTTTGCCAACGGTCCGGTGGAAGTCCTGATGCCCCGGCACTTGTTGGGTTCTCGCAGCTAAGCCATCTGCACAGCATCCGATACGTCTTTGGACGCTTTGGCCTCGACTTTGCCACCAAATCATCCCAGCCTGAGCGCTGAGACCAAACACCCTTTATTGCGAGCCCCTTTGCTATGAATTCTGCCCTTGCCGCCTTGCCCGTGTCCTATCAAGACGTCGCCGATGCTGCTGACCGCATTCGCCCGCTGGTCGTTGAAACACCGTTGCTGGAGGTCGCAGACCTGTCAGAAGCCATCGGTGGGCGGTTTTTTGTCAAATGCGAAAACCTGCAGCGGACGGGCTCGTTTAAGCTGCGCGGCGGTATGAATGCCTTGGCCTCGCTCAGCCCCGAAGACCGGGCCAAGGGCGTTGTTGCCTATTCCAGCGGCAACCACGCACAAGGCGTTGCCGCGGCAGCCCGTCACTTTGGGGTCGCGGCCACCATCATCATGCCCGAAGACGCGCCCGTCATTAAACGCGACAACACCCAAGCGCTTGGGGCCACCGTCGTCACCTATGATCGCTATTCGGAAAGCCGGGAAGCCTTGGGCCAAAAAATTCAGGCAGAAACCGGCGCCATCCTCATTCCGCCTTACGACTACCTGCCAACAATGGTTGGACAAGGCACCTCGGCCATCGAAGTCACCAACCAACTCCGGGCGAAAGGTCTGTCGCTGGATACGGCCATCATTTGCTGTGGGGGCGGTGGTTTGGCCGGGGGCAGCGCGCTGGTCTACAGCACCACCTTCCCCCATGCCAAAGTCTGGGCGGCGGAACCCGCAACCCACGACGACACAACCCGCAGCCTGATCGCCGGAACGCGCCTGAGCAACGATCCAGACGCACGCTCCATCTGCGATGCCATCGTCACACCCACGCCCGGCGAAGTGACGTTCCCGATTTTGCAGGCGTGCGGGGTCGAAGGGCGCAGCGCCAGCGACGCCGACGTGCTCGATGCCGTAGGTTTTGCTGCGAAACGCATGAAATTGGTGGTTGAGCCGGGCGGCGCGATCGCTCTTGCCGTTGCGCGAACCCATCTGGCGCACCTTCACGGTCAAACCGTGGTTGCTTATCTCTCTGGTGGTAATATTGATCCGGAGATGCTGGCGCGCGCGATGACCCGCGCCAGCTAAAGCCGCGTGCTAGGCGGCGAACCCCATTTCGCCGTCTTCCATCTCACCGTCTTTCAGGTTCAATGCCCGAATCAATGAGTAGACGCCGTCTCGGATCGTTGGATCCTTGATCGCACCGTAATGATGGACCAAACGCAACTCGCGCTCACTCAGCGCCGTCGGAGCAACTTGAGCCCGCGCGTGCAGATCGCTCCGCAAGTTTGTAATGGTCGCAATATCGTCGGTCATACCTTCGAAGAAGTAAGCCACCTCGACGCCAACAATCCGGCCAATTTCCCAAAGCCGAGAAGAAGACATGCGATTCATGCCTTTTTCGTATTTCTGGACTTGTTGAAACGACAGGCCGAGCGCATTTGCCATATCTTCTTGGGTGATACCCAAACTAATTCTTCTTTGACGCAGACGCTGCCCCACAAACACGTCTACAGGATGTATATCCTTAGCCATTACGGCTCCCCGCTTTCATTTAATAAAAGCAGCACCACTTAATTTTGATTCGCGAATTAACAAATACTTCTATTTGTAGTTTCGAAGTCCCCTTTAAAGACCCCAATCCAGAAATTCGCGCTTTCCTATCAGTTGTGCTGGTCCTAATGCGTTAGACCATACACAGAGACTCGTCTAGTGATTAAGAACTAGCGGCTTCCTACAATTTGTATTTAGTTTACATTTATTCATGAATTATTTTGGGTCTGTCAATTCGATACATCCGGTTAAAAATGGGTATTTTTTATCATTTATGGGCAAAAACAGACTCGTTTTTTATTGAAATCTCATTTCTCTTTTAAATTGCAATAGCAATTATTGAATATGATTTTTGGGATGATATTTCCATTTTAGAAACTAAATTAGTGAAATAATTTCGTCTTTTAATTGCATATATGCTAGCGATTGAGGGGTTTCTGTTGCAGTCAGAGCCACGGGGTTGCCGGTATCAGCCCCTTCACGAATGTCCATATTCAACGGTATTTCACCTAAAATTTTGATATTCTTTAGCCTTGCCAGCCGGTCACCAGCCCCTTCACCAAAGATTTTATGCATTTTTCCGCAATTATCACACATAAAACCGGACATGTTTTCCACCACTCCAAGTATGCGGGTTTGCACTTTTTCCAACATCGAGACACCTTTTAGGGCATCGATCATTGCAAGATCTTGGGGTGTTGTGACGATGATAGCAGAATCGAGAGCGCTTTGCTGTGCTAGCGAAAGTTGTATATCGCCTGTGCCGGGCGGCAAATCGACGATCAGAACATCAAGCCCGCCGCCCTCTCCCCACAGTGTTGAACCATAGAGTTGGAACAGCGCATTTTGCACCATTGGGCCACGCCATACCGTCGCGCTGTCTTGGGGGACCAGAAAGCCAATCGACATCAATTCCAGCCCATGCGCCTTTAGCGGAATCATCCGTTTCTTGTCGTCCAGATCCGGCTTGGCATCCGCGCCGAGGCCAGAGAGCAGCGGGACGCTTGGTCCATAAATATCAGCATCGAGAATACCGACGCGCAATCCGTCTTGCGCCATCGCAACAGCAAGGTTGTAAGCCGTTGTCGATTTCCCGACGCCGCCCTTGCCGGAAGCGACCCCCAGCACGTGCTTTGCCGGCCTTGGAAGCTGCGCGTCCGTTGGTTTACGGCGCTCGGGCTCGCCTTGCGGCTGCGCTTGGGCCTGTGGTGGCTGCGGCTGTGCTGGCTTTGACGGAGTCTGCGTGGTGGTGATGATTTGCGTTCCTGTTACGCCCGGAACAGCCTTCACCGCTTCTTCAACGGCGGCCTTCAACGGCGCAAGCGCGCTTGCGCGGTCGGCGGGAGCTTCTAGCACCAATCGGATCAGCCCTTTATCCTCCACCAAGCCTTGGACATAGCCGGAATCCAGCAGTCCTTGCCCGTCTGGAGCCTTGATGCGGTTCAATACGTCGCGTACCTGATCAAGCATAATCATTCTCACCAAATGAAATTGAGTCCTTCATGACTATAGAACGACCGTCGAAAGAAGGTATGAGCAGCGTGACAGAGCAGCCAAACGCCACCGCGCCGATCGTTATTGGTCTGGCAGGGTGGTCAGGCAGCGGAAAAACCCGTTTGGCGGTCAAACTGATCGCACTGCTCAAGGCAAAGGGTTTGCGCGTTGCAACTATCAAACACGCCCATCACGCGTTTGATGTCGATGTTCCCGGCAAGGACAGTCATACCCACCGCACGGCGGGCGCAGATGAAGTGTTGGTCGCGTCCAGCCGCCGTATCGCCCACATGATCGAAGACCCCCTGCCCGACGCAGACGACCGCCGTAGCCTGCCGCCCCTGCTGGAACGGCTCGGCGCTGTGGATGTTGTGCTGGTCGAAGGGTTCAAGACCGCACCGCACCCAAAGCTGGAAGTGTACCGCGAAGCCGTGGGCAAGCCTCGCTTGCGGGATAGCGTGCCCAATATCATTGCGCTGGCCACGACAGACGCCGCGTTGATCGCGCCGTCAGAGCGCGGCGGACCGACCTTTGATCTCGACCAACCCGACCTTTGGATCGACGATTTGCTCGATTTGTTCCGCTAGGCGGACTTTGCCAAGCCTTCTGTCACGCCGTGGCTGGCCAAAAAGCCGCGAATGTTGCGCAGAGCCTGACGAATGCGGTGGGTGTTTTCCACCAGACCAAGGCGCACAAAGCCCTCGCCCTCTTCACCAAAGCCAACCCCCGGCGCAACGGCCACATCAGCCTCTTGCAGCAGCATCTTGGTAAAGTTCAAAACGCCCATATCCTTGAACTGCGGCGGAATGGGTGCCCAGACGAACATGGTTGCTGGCGGTGAAGGGCACGTCCAGCCGCTGGCGTTCAATCCGTCCACCAGCACGTCCCGCCGCTCCTTATACAAGGCGCGCATGTCGTCGATACAGCCTTGAGGCCCGTTCAGCGCCGCTGTTGCCGCAACCTGGATCGGGGTAAAGGCGCCGTAATCGAGGTAAGACTTCACCCGGCCCAAAGCGGCAATCAGCTCCCGATTTCCTGCCGCGAAGCCCACGCGCCAACCGGGCATGTTGTAGGTCTTGGACATGGATGTGAACTCGACCGCAATATCCTTGGCCCCGGGGATCTGTAGAACCGACGGCGGTGGATTGCCGTCAAAGTACACTTCGGCATAGGCCAAGTCGGACAGAACGTAGATCCCGTGATGCCGGCAAAAATCAATGATCTGACCGTAAAAGTCCAAATCCACGACTTCCGCCGTTGGGTTGGAGGGATAGTTGATCACGATTGCAATCGGTTTCGGCACGGAATACTCAACCGCCCGCTTGAGCCGGTCAAAGAACTCCTCACCCGATGACGCCGTCGGCAAATACCGCAGCGATGCGCCAGCGATGATGAAGCCAAAAGCGTGGATGGGGTAAGAGGGGTTGGGCACCAAGATGGTGTCACCGGGCGATGAAATCGCCTGAGCCAGATTGGCGAGCCCTTCTTTGGAACCCAGCGTCACAATGGCTTCAGTCTCAGGATCAATATCCACACCAAAGCGGCGCTCGTAGTAACCCGACAAAGCCTTGCGCAGGCCGGGAATGCCACGCGAGGTCGAATAGCGGTGTGCGCGTGGATTGTGCAGCACTTCCTGCATCTTTTCGATGATGTGGGGCGCAGGCGGCTGATCCGGGTTACCCATGCCAAAATCGATGATGTCGTCGCCCTTGGCCCGCGCAGACTGCTTCAGGCCATTCACTTCAGCAAAGACGTAAGGCGGCAGACGGCGGATGCGGTAAAAGTCATCGTTCATCGGATTTTATCCCGTAAATTGATTTTCGAAACCAACTCACGGGATATCATTTCATAGATCAAGAAAATTCGTGCGCAATCCTGCTTACAGAATTTCACGGTCCCGTGTCGAAAACGAGGGTTTTACTGCCCGAGCAGGCTCGAACCACGGGTTACGAGACGTTCGGGGATCTTAATGAAGATTTCGACGCGGCGGTTGCCTTGGGATGTCATCCCATTGACCTCGGCCCAAACAGGACGCAAATCGCCAAACCACTCGATTTGGATCCTTCCAGCCGGAACGCCCATCTCTACCAATGCCGCTTTTGTTGATTCTGCGCGCTGTTTCGACATTTTCATGTGGAGGTCGCGATGCGCTTGCGTGCGGGTGAAGCGATAGCCGTTCGTGTGCCCGTGCAGGATGAGGTTTTGATTATTCTGCAACGCCACCGCCGCGATGGGTCGCAGAATTTGCATCTCCCGCTCGCCCAACTCAGCCGATTCCGGATCGAAGTACACGATTGAAACAGGATCACCCACCGTAATATCGAAGAACAAATCGGCCAAAGAGCCCGGCTGCTTGGTGGGACCACTGGTCACTTCGACTTCAGGCGTCATTTCCAGCAACGCTTGCAGCTCGGCGCGTTCCTGCATCAATTGCATCTGCTCGGCGCGCCGGGCCTCAAATTCTTCGCGAGCTTTGGCCATTGCCTCTTCACGCTCAATCCGCTCCCGCTCTTCGCGCGCCCGGCTGATGGCATCCTGCGCAATCTGCTCTTCGATGCCAAAAAAGACGTCCGTCTCCTGCTGCCGAACCAGCAGCGCTGTCGCCGTGCTGTTGTCCAGCATGAGGCTGGTAAATTCTTCAGCGCCCCGCACTTCCATGATGCTTCGCGGTGGGGCGACAGGCTGCGCGAGCACGGGATTGAAGTCAGCGGCGACCATCGCGCCTTCATTGGGCACAGCTTGGAAGCCGTCATAGAGGTTTTTTGTTTGGCGCGAGACAGCACGCGACCGTGGCTTGTCCGCCGGCACAGACGCCAGATCCGGATAGGGGTCAGCAAACAGCACTTCGTCGTCACGACCAGGGCGGTCACCGCACGCACTTAAGCCTACTGTCCCCGCGAGCAATCCAATCGTGAACCAATGCCTGAACTTCATGCGAAATCTAAAACGTCCTCGTGCGCCGCCAATGATGACTAATGCGCAATTATCGTGGCGAAAATGAGTAATCACCGACCCCGTGGGTTTAGGGAAAGGCGCTGACAAGGTGAAGGCCTGTTGTCTCTTCAAGACCAAAAGCGACGTTAAAATTCTGAAAAGCCTGCCCGGAGGAGCCTTTCGTTAGGTTATCGATGGCAGAAAGCAGGATAAATGACCCATCTCTGCGGTCGGCCTTCAAGTCTACCATCACGCGATTGGTGGATCGCACGAATCGGGTCGCAACGGGCGTGCTGCCTTGGGCGTGAACCACGAACGCTTCACGGCTCGCAAAATCATGCAGCACCGCCTGTGCTTCTTCGATGCCCACACCGGCCGCAAGCTCCCCGTATACCGTCGATAGAATGCCCCGGTTCATGGGCAGCAAATGCGGCGTAAAGGACGCTTTGACCGCATGCCCAGCGCGCGCCGACAGCTCTTGATCCAGCTCTGCTGTGTGGCGATGAGAGGCGACGCCGTAAGCGTGAAAGCCCTCGGAAACCTCAGAATGGCTCAACGCCTCGCTCGACTTGCGCCCAGCGCCGGTGGTGCCGGACTTGGAATCAGCAATAATGCGGCTCGGATCGATCAAGCCCGCATTCTGCAAGGCCAGCAAAGGCACCAGAATGCTGGTGGGATAGCAGCCCGGACAGGCGATGATGGGCGCGTCCTTGATCTCCGCGCGGTAATGCTCGGTCAGGCCGTACACGGCCTCACTCTGATATTCCGGCGCGAAGTGCTCGCCGTACCAATCCTCATAGGCCGCAACGTCACGCAAGCGGAAGTCGGCGCTGAGATCGATCAGCCGCAAATCCGGCGCGGCGGTGCGCAAGGTTTTGGCAACGCGCTGCGTGGTTGCGTGGGGCAGACACAGGAAAACGGCGTCCAGCCCCGCGAGACTGACATCTTCAATCTTCACCAGCGACGGCAACCCAAAGCCAGCCAAGTGCGGGTAGACCTCGTCGATTGTCTTCCCGGCTTTGCTCTCACCCGTTAGCGCGACGATTTCGACATGGGGATGACCCAGCGCGATGCGTATAGCCTCTGCGCCCGTGTAACCTGAAGCTCCAAAGATTGCGATTTTCAATGGCATGCGTCGCACCCTCTCTTTCGTGAGGAAACCTAAGAGGAAATCGCGCAGAGAGCCACCTTTCCCGCTGCAATACAGAAAACGTCACGGCTCACAACTGAACGCTCGACCCGGTGGCTAGGCTTGGGGTTCGGGCTCTGGGTTAGAGCTCGGCGTTAGGGCTTGGGGCAAAATGATATGAAGTCGCGATCATGTATCGGCATCAGACTGATGATAAAGTCATAATATTGATGCGTGAAAACGTATGACTTCACACAATTTTCATACATAAATTTTAATCAGTAACGATAATTATTTATCATTAATCCTTATAATTCTGTGAATCTCCAAACAAACTAGATGATGCGCCTCCCATTTTGCATTATGCGAATAGCTTTACTTCCTTGCACAGATTGGAATCTAGAATGTCTGAAAATCAAACTGCCCTTAGCAACGCTGGCTGGACCATTATGTCCATGTTTGCGCTGGCGGTCGTCACCAACACGGCTCTGGTGATCCTGATGTCGCTCGGCCTGCCCGTACCGACCATTGCGGCGACGGTCCTGATCGTCTTTATCAACATCATGGCGATCATTGGCATGAACAGCAGCATCGACGACATGAGCGCTGCGTTGAAAGATCTTAGCGAAGATGAGCTCAAGCTGAACCGCTACAAAACCTGGATCAACGCGCCGTTTATCATGTACCGCGGGCTGATCATTATTGGCTTTGGCGGCACGGGTGCGGGCTTGCTGCTGGCACTTTTCACCGGCTGATTGTCGTCCAAGACACAGAAAAAGGGGCGCTGCACACACCGTGCGACGCCCCTTTTTTCGTCTCGATACAAGCCCGCTGGGGCCGGCAGCGCTTAGTCGTGATCGTCTGCACACAGACCCGCAGCATCCGCCGCACGCAGCGCGGTCAGGAGCTGTGACCCATTGTGGGCCATCATGTCCAAGTAGGTTGCGGCCGGGCCGTCTGCCTCAGACAAAGCGCCAGAGTACAGAGCGCCGCCCATCGACAAGTTTGTCTCGCTGGCAATCTGGTCGATCAGCCGGTTGTCGGTGATGTTCTCAACGAAAGCAGCCGAGACACCGCCGTCACGAATTTGCTTGATTATCGCTGCTACATCACCCGCTGAGGCTTCGCTTGCCGTGCTGAGGCCGGCGGGCGCAACGAACGTTACCCCATAATCCGCGCCGAAGTACGTAAAGGCGTCGTGCGATGTAACGACCGTGGTGCAATGCTCATCAATGGTCGCGAAATCCGCTTTAAGCGCGGCATCAAGGGCCATGATTTGAGCCCGGTATGCCGCCGCATTTGCGCTGAACGATGCAATGGCTTCTGGATGGGCTTCTGACAAGGCAGCGGTGATGTTGTCCACGTAGACCGCAGCGCGGGAGAGGCTTTGCCACGCGTGGGGATCGAACTCGCCGTGTTCATGCTCTGCGTGATCGTCATGGTCTTCATGATCGTCTTCTTCATTGACCAAGACGTCAATACCGTCTGAGGCAACAACCATTGTGCCTTCAAAACCGGAAGCATCGATTAATCGGTCGATCCAGCCCTCGAATTCAAGGCCGTTCACCACCAGTAAATCCGCGCTCTTCACCGTGCGCGCGTCTGCCGGGCTGGGGGTAAAGAAGTGCATATCGCCATCAGGGCCAACAAGCGATGTTACCGTCGCAGCCTCACCCGCGACCTGCTCAACCATATCCTTGAGGATGGAGAACGAGGCGACGACCTGTAGCTGGTCGGCCTGAGCCTTTGCCGCCGGCAGGAAGCAGACGACGGCTGCCGTTGCACTGAGACGGAACGATTTTGAAAGACGCATCATCGCATCACCTTTGAGGTTCGAAAATATGAAGGAATCCATCCGCCCTCACGACCAATGACAAGTGAGACGATGTGAAACAGACCAGCGGTCAGGATGATCGCGGGCCCAGAGGGAAGGCTAAAGTGGAAGGATGCCAGCAAACCGAGAACACTGGCGCCGACGCCAATAAGGAATGCGATGAGAATCAGGCTGCCGACACTCCGCGCCCAGAACCGCGCACTCGCCGCCGGTAGCAGCATCACGCCGATAACCATCAGCGACCCTAGCGCATGGAACCCCGCCACCAGATTCAACACCACCAGCGCCAAGAAAGCGTAGTGCGCGGCTGCGCCCCACAGGCTGACCGATGACAGAAACTGCGAATCAACGCTTTCCATCAGGATCAAGCGGAACAGCAGCGACAGCGCCAGAATGGTCACGGACGTCACCCCACACAGCAGCAGCAACGCCCCATCATTCAGCGCCAAAACCGTTCCAAACAGGATGTGGATCAAGTCCACATTATCCCCGCGGATGGAGATGATCAGCACCCCAAGCGCCAGCGACATGATGTAAAACGTGGCCAGACTCGCGTCTTCTTTCAGCACTGTGGTTCGCGCGATCAGACCCGAGAGAAAGGCAACCACAAAGCCCGCAATCACACCGCCAAAGGTCATCGCCGGCAGCGATAGACCGCCCACCAAATAGCCGACCGCCGCGCCCGGCAAAATCGCGTGCGCCATCGCATCACCGGTCAGGCTCATGCGGCGCAGCATCAGAAACACCCCAATCGGCGAAGCACCAATCGCAATCACCACACAGCCGAACAAGGCCCGACGCATGAATTCAAAGTCGAGAAACGGCTGAATAAACAGGTCGATCATCAAGCCGCCTTAGAGCACGTGTGTTCGTCATCGGCGCAAGCCTCGCACATGCGGTTGGCGAGTTCGGTGTTTTCACCCGTCAGCACCTGCCGCGTCGGACCATGTGCCACCAGCCCCCGCGCCATAAGCAGCGTTTCGGGGAAGTGCGCGGTGACCGTATCCTGATCGTGCAGCACGGCCAGAACCGTGGTGCCGCCCGTGTGCCATTCCTTGATAACACCCAACAGGTCTTTGAGCGTCTTAGCGTCAACCGCGCTGAACGGCTCGTCGAGCAAAATCAGTCGGCCCTTTTGCAGCAACAAACGCGCAAACAAGGCCCGCTGCAATTGCCCGCCAGAGAGCTGCCCGATGGCCCGGTCTTCTAAGCCCGTCATGCCCACGGCTGCGATTGCCCGCTCAACCTCATCCCGCTGCTGCCGGTTCGGCGCACCAAAGGGGCCGATCTCGTTCCACAGCCCCATCGTTACGATTTCCAGCACGGTAATGGGGAAATCGCGCTCGATGGACGATTGCTGCGGCAGGTAAGCCACGTCCGACCGCTTGAGTTTGCCGAAAGACACCCTGCCGCTCGCCGGGCGCAATTGCCCCACCACTGTTTTCAGCAGCGTTGACTTACCCGCACCATTCGGCCCGACCACAGCCGTCAGCGAGCCAAGCGGAATATCCGCACTCAACCCCATAATCGCCGGTGTTGGACCAAAATTGACGAAGAGGTCCGAGACCTCCAACGCTGAAGCACTCATCCCTGACCCCACCCGGTTAAGGCAAAAAACCCAATCCAGATGAGGGCCACGACCACCAACGCCATCATAAAGCGCGACCGCGCGCCGCGTTGGCTGAGCAAGAAAGAGAAGATCATGCAGTCCGTCCAAATCCAGATAAAATCATCCACCATGACGCCGCCTTCGTAGAGGCTTTGCCTTTAGTGATATGTTATAACATTACAAAATGGATCGGAATGCAAGACCTACTATAAACGAGGCTCCCCCTCCTCGAATGAATACCGGCGTTGTCGGCCTAGGTAATGGTCCACGTCTGGCCCGTCCGCTCCTCCGACACGGCCCACAGTTTAGCTGCCTCTTCCGCGTTCAAGGCCAGCTCGTCCAGCGATCCAACCCCAACCGGCCCCGCCGTTTCCGCGCGCTGTGTTGGACCATAGAGCCGCGCAGGCTCTAACCCGTGCTCGGTTGCACACAGCAGCGCAGGCCAAGCCCCTTTTTCGGCTGATTGAGCAAAGGGTGAGATCAGGGTCCACGCAAACCGCATGAACCAATTGGCCTTGTCGTTGATCAGCGACGTGCGCGCTGCGCCCGGGTGGCACACGTGGACTTGCACGGCGCTGCCAGCGGCTTGAATGCGGCGCTGCGCCTCATAGCCCATCATCATCTGCGCCAGTTTACTTTGGGAATAGGCATTCCAGCCGGAGTAGTTTTCGGCGAAGTCCAAGTCCTCGAACTTGATCCGCTTCAGGCCCATTTTATAGCCCGTGCTGCCAACAACGACGATCCGCCCGCCCGACGCGCTGATGCGGTCAAACAGCAGGGCGCACAGCAGGAAATGGCCATCGTAATTCACCCCCATCTGGCTCTCAAAGCCATCGACGGTCAGACGCCGGTCCGCCACTTGAGCAATCGCCGCGTTGCACAGCAGCGCATCAATCTGCGGCACCGTGTCGAGGACAGCCGCAGCCGCCTCTCGCACTGACGCCAGCGACCCCAGCTCCAGCGGGATAAAGCGAACGTCCGCGCCCTCGCCCACCGCTTCCTTGAGGGCCGTGATGGTTGCTTCGGACTTTGGCGCGCTGCGGTTCAGCATCACCACTTTCGCGCCCCGGCTCAGCAGCGCTTTGCACGCCTCAAAACCTGTGCCCGAGCTTGCGCCCGTGATGAGATAGGTTTTCCCCGTCAAGTCTCCCATCCGGTCGGGCGTCCAACCGTCGGGTCCAAAAGTCGTTTGTGTCATGAAAAGGCTCCTGTGTTTGGCGGCCACCAATCGGCCACGCGGCGGCGGTGCACCGCCTTGGAACCCCTTTTCTAATAACCGCTTAGGTCGCCAAAAAGTATTTTTCCTCCCTTTTCTGGAGAGGATTATCAAAATGGGGACAACGGACTCACGATGCTGTGAGCCGGACCGCTCTGGCCTGTAACCGCTAGTTGTAGGCCGCGTTTTGGGCTGCGACCTCCGTGACCAAGCGATTAACATCCTGCGTATCCCAGCTCAGTCGTGCGGCACCGGGGGTCAGGCCCAGCAGGTCGATGTCGCCATCCGCCAAAATCGCCGTCACCGCCGCGCGCTTCTGTTGGCTGTCCCACAGCTCTCTGGGCGTGCCAGATTTACCGCCGGAGAACACCTCTTGATGACGATGCTGCGGGAATGCGCCGCTGCTCAACGCAATCTCGTCAAAGCTCCGGCTGATCGGGACAAAGAAGCTGTGGCCAATAAACAGCGCATTCGCTCCATTTGGGAAAGGCGTGGCACCCGCCACGGGAGGAAAGGCGTAGCACCCGCCACGGGAGGAAACGGCGTAGCACCCGCCACGGGAGGAAACGGCGTAGCACCCGCCACGGGAGCACTCACGAAATCCGGTGTTGGGCCCGCGACAAAGGCCGGGCGAGCGTCAGCGATCGCATTCCGAATGGGTTTAGCAGGCGCGCACGCAACGGTGGCGAGAACCGATCCAAGGGCGATCATACGGACGAGAATGTTCATGGGGCGTCTTCCTGCTGACAACAGGGGTTGGGATGACCTACGCACCACCAGCGCCGTTCATCCCCGCCCACCCCAGAATAATGATAGACCGCCCGCCACCGAGCCTTAGCGTAAATTGAACGCCTCAAACTGGCTCAGGAACACACGACCCGTCAGCTGCTCCAAGAATGTGCTGCGCTGCAATCGATCCATGACCGGCCCCTTGACCTCGCTCAGATGCAACTGCACCCCGCCGTGCTCAAGCCGTTCGTTGAGTTTGATCAGCGACTCAAGCGCGCTGGTATCCAGCGAGTTGATGGCCGAAAACTGCAGAACCACGTGGTTCAGCCTAGGGTTTCCAGCAACCCGCCGTGACACGTCGGTTTCAATGAATTTGGCATTGGCGAAGTACAGGCTTTCGTCGAGGCGAAGGGTCAAGAGATCATCCCGCGTCTGCACATCATGCCGCAAAATGTTGCGGAAATGCTCCGTCCCCGCAACCAATCCGACCTCAGCCACATGAGGGTGCACCGACTTGGCCAGATGCAACAGCACAGAGACCGCAATCCCCGTCACCAAGCCAACCTCAACACCCATCGCAAGCGTCAGCACCACCGTTAGCACCAGCGCCGTGAAATCAGCCTTTGAGAATCGCGCCGTCAGTCGAAAGACGTGTAAATCCACCAGCCCCAGCACCGCCACGATGATGGTCGCCGCCAGCACGGCTTTGGGCACGTAAAACAGCAGCGGCGTCAGGAACAGGGATGCCAAAGCAATCCCAACAGCGGCAAGAACACTCGCCATTTGCGTTTGCGCGCCCGCTTCGAAGTTGACGACCGATCGGGAGAAGCCGCCCGTGACCGGAAAGCCGCCCGACAGCGCCGAGGCCACGTTCGCCCCGCCCAGCGCCACCAACTCGTGGTTGGCTGAAACACTCTCGCGCCGCTTGGCACCCAGCGTTTGCCCGACCGACAGGCTCTCAACAAAGCCAACAGCGGAAATCAGCGCCGCGGGTCCAAGCAGGCTTTTGACCTGCTCAAGGGACAGCCACGGCAGGGTCAGCCGCGGCAATCCCCCTTCGACCCGCCCCACCGTCTGAACCCCGGACTCGCCCGCCCCGGCCCAGATCACGAACAACGTGGCACCAGCGATCAGCGCCAAGGGAACCATCTTGGGCAGCAAACCCGCGATGAAATCCGGCACGCCGAGACCAAGGGCAACCCGCTTCAACCCGGCTCGACTGGCATAGAGCCCAACCAGCGCTACACCGCCGATGCCGAGCGTCAAAAGGTGGGTTTGGGACACGTTTTGGCCCAACGAAACCGCCAGCTCCAACGCCGTATGCCCGTCCATCGATACGCCAAGCAGGTGCTTGACCTGTCCCAACGCGATCAGCAGCGCCGAGGCTGTCACAAAGCCTGCGGCGACGGGGTGACTGATATAATTGGCCAGCACCCCAAGCCGCATGAAGCCCGCCAGACTCATCATGCCGCCACTGAGCAGCGCCAGCACGCCTGCGGCCAGCATCTTTTGCTCCGGAGTCTCCAATCCTGCGCCGCCAATGGCCGTCGCGGTCATCAGTGAGATAACGGCAACAGGACCAACAGACAGGGTTCGACTTGTCCCGAGCAAGGCGTAGACGATCAGCGGCATGATCGACGCCATCAACCCCATATGCGGCGGCAAATCGGCCAGCAGCGCATAGGCCAGCGATTGGGGAATAAGCAGAATGGTGACGATCATGGCCGCCACCAAATCCTGCGTAAAGACGGCCGGTCCATAGCCACGGAGCCAGGACAAGGCTGGGAACCACTGCGTTGGTCTCATGAGTGTCTCTCGGGCTTGAAGGGTTAGGCCGGGGCGGCAAGCGCACAGAAGTCCTGCGCGCGCTTCCCCGACCGGCAATAGGCGATTATCGGCGTCTCAGCCTCGGCCAGAATCTGCTTCAGCGCGGCGACATCATCGGCCCCGTAAGCACCCGGCGCGACCGGAACGTAAAACGCCCTCAGCCCGGCTTCAGCCGCAGCGTGCTGGACGGCTTCAAACGATGGCTGGCCCGGGTCTTCGTCGTCTGGACGGCAGCACAGGATGGTCTTGATCCCTTGATCACGCAGGTGTTCCACGCTCGAAGGGCTAATCTGTGGGGAAAAATACATGGTCAGTTGCTTCCTAGACCGCAGAGCGCATGCCGCGCAGGACCAGGCGCGTTAGGCCCATACCCGCCACCAGCGCCAAAACAAAATACAGCGGATAGACGTTCAACGCGCCCAAAGCAGGCAGCGCCGCGCCGGGGCAAAACCCCGCAATCCCCCACCCCACGCCAAACAGAACGGACCCCAGAACCAGCCGGGGTTCGATTTTCTGATTGGGCGCGGGCGGAAACTGGCCCTCGACCAGCGGCGTGGCGCGGGTTTTCGTGACCACACGCAGGCCCACCAGATTCACCAGCAAACCACCGCCCATGACAAACAGCAGGCTCGGATCCCAATCGCCGGCGAGATCAAAGAAGTTCAGGACTTTATTGGGGTCAATCATGCCGGAGATCGTGATCCCCAAGCCGAACAGAAACCCGATCATGGCATAGATGAAAATCTTCATGCCCCGCCCCCCAGAACGTGACGCAGCACAAACACCGTCGCGAACCCAGCGGCCATGAACACGACCACGGACGCCAGCGACCGTCGAGACAACCGCGCCAATCCGCAGATCCCGTGACCGGACGTGCAGCCATTGGCCAGCGTCACCCCCACACCGACAACAACCCCGCCAACGATGACCTGCACCGGGCCAAAGGGTGGAACGACGTTTGGCGTCACGCCCGCAAACAGGCCCAGCGCCATGGGCGCCACGACCATGCCCACGATGAAGCTGATTTTCCACAGAAAATCAGCGCGGTTTTGGGGGAACACCACGCCGCTAAGAATGCCCGTCGCGCCCGCAATCCGGCCCGATACGAGCCATAAAAGCGTAGCCGACAGGCCGATCATTCCGCCACCAACGGCGGCGCTGAAGGGAGTGAATTCAGTCACGATGGTCCTCATCCGAAAATCAAATTGAGGCTCCGTCCTGACAGCTTTTCCACCGCCGGTCCGTGACATAGTCCCACAACGGCCATTTATTGGTGGGCGAGGCTTTCCAGACCGTCGCGGTGGAGAATTTCGACCCATCCCCGGCCCAGCTCAACCCAGCCCCGTCGCCGAAATTCCTGCAACTGGCGCGAGACCACCTCGCGCGCGCTGCCCAGCTCGTTGGCCAGATCCTGCTGTGTTGCGGCCAGCCGCCGCCCCTGCTCGCGCTGCAGACGAAGCAACAGCGCGGCAAGGCGAATATCCAGCCGCTTGAACACAACCTCGTCGATGACGTGGAACAAGTCGGTCATTCGGCGGGAGTAGGCGAGGAAGACAAACCGACGGAACGGGTCAGACTCCTGCAGCAATTGGTCAAAAAAGGGTCGCGGCAGGCCCGCACACAGCACGTCCGTTTCCGCCAGCCCCTCGGCCTGATAATCCTCATAAGCCAGCAAGCAGGCCGTGGTCATGACACAGCTTTCACCGGCCACCACGCGGTAAAGAAATATCTCCCGCCCCTGCTCCGACACCTTTTGCACTCTGATGCGACCGGAAATCAGCAACAGCATGTATTCGGGCGTATGCCCCGGCCCAAAAATCTGCGCGCCACCCGCCACCCGAACCGGAACCGCCCTGCTGGCGATCGAGGCCTTGAGGTCGTCAGACAGGCCGCTCAACCCCTGAAACTGTTCAAGCCAATTGTGCGAAAGCGCCGAGGCCATGGTGCCGACTGTCCCTAAAAGTTGCCAATCCCTAAGCTCTAAGCCCTAACCACCCCCCGGTCCACATCCCCCACACACCAACACCTCCGCTTTTCTCCGCGCTGCCACTGTAAATCCAGTCGTGTGGGCAGGAGTCTGGGCTGGCGATGCCGAGGTCGGGCTTGAAGAACGAAAGCTCGTGCTGGTGGATATGAACTTCGTAGTTTTAGCAGGCCGAGGTCGTCGTGTGCTCAGGGCCATTTCTGCTGCGGAAAAGCTAACACTGCGCGTGCAGAGGTCAACGCTCGTATTGGTTCAGCATTCAACCAATATCCAAATCCGCAACACGCATAATTGTCGAGTTCGTACGTCATCTAGAAATGTTATCGCGCCTCCTCAAAATACAACATGTAGTGCCATTACCGAAAAAACTGGCAATATGTTGTGCTTTTGATCAAATTGCGTGTAGTCTTCCAAGGATCTTACCTCTAGAGGTTGTTTTTTTGTTCCTAAGAGCGTCACCCTCTTAGTCAGTGGAAAGGAATTAAAATGAGAGGCAAAAACCAACACGTGGTGCCACGCGGCGAAGGCTGGGCAGTTCAAGGCGAAAACAACACTCACGCTACCTCACTCCACAGCACCCAAGCCCAAGCAATAGAAGCCGCAAGGACTATTGCGAAAAACCAAAAAAGCGAACTTATTGTCCATGGCAAAAATGGACAGATCCGCGACAAAAGCAGCTATGGAAACGATCCATACCCTCCCAAAGGTTGAACCCTTTTTTTTGCAGTCGCTCACCTACTAGAGTGCGCGCCTAATAACTCCAACTATTAAAAGGAACTCACCTCTTGTCCTACGGTTCAGGCTATACGCCGCCACAGAATCCGCCAAAGCACTACGCATTTGTTGATGCCGACAATGTGCGGCATGAGGCTGAAAAAGCCTTGAAAAACTTAGGATTTAGCGCGGAGGAGATTGAAATATTTGATATTTCAGGACTGTTTTCGGGATTCACCAGAACGATCGCCTATTTTGCCAAACCTGAAAATTCAGAACTTCCAGAGTGGATCAAGTCTCTCCAGGCCTCTTCTTGCATCGTTCGATTTGGTCGCTTGGCTGAAAAAGGGAATGGGGCACGATCCAAGCAAGAAGGCGTTGATGTGTTGATGGCAATCGAAGCGATGAAACATGCGTATCGAAGGAATATGGAGAGATGCACTATTTTTTCCAAAGACGGCGATTTTCTACCTTTGGTTGATGCCTTAGTTGACGAAGGTATTCAAGTTAAGGTGGCGTCGTTTAGCAATCCTGCGGAAGGGATAGTCGTTCCAGAATTGAGGAACCGAGCTGATGGCTTTCGACGCCTCGGTACGAATGATTTGGTTAAATGTATACCAGTTGAGCTCCGCGTAGCATCTACGGTCACTGTCAGGTCGCCAGAGAGTCATCCCCAATTCAACGGGGAGCTTGACGCAGTGTCTAAAGCGCGAGATGGCTTTACTCTCGAGCAATTGAAATCTTCAGACCAAAACGGGCTTCAGTATATTTGCCGCTATCGTATTTCTAATGGAAATTTCGGGTACGCGCTCTTCAGGTCGATTAAAGGTTTCGAGTGGTGGATGAAGCTTGTCGGGCCGCCCAAAGAAGCGTCACCTGGCTGGTTGAACCTTGAGGAAAGAGCTAAGGCTCGAGGCACAAGCTCCGAGGTAGCGAAATGACGTTTAAATTGAATATCACCTACTCAATTCTGCTACATTTCTGCTACGCATAACAACCGCCCAGCCAATGGCTACGGCATTCTGCTACACGTCCACTACAACGAAAAAAGGGTCAGCCGACTGGCTAACCCTTTCGAATTCAACGTTTTCCCGAAGGAACGGAGTGGTTCTACTCTAGCGCTTGGTTCATCGTACTCGCTGTAAGCCATTGATCTCAATGGGCTGAAAGTGCCTGAAAATTTCTGCTTCATGTCTGCAACAGTTCAAATCCGGAAATTTACTGTGGTTAACACAGTAAACTGCCCGTCTCCCCCCTAGGCCATTCTCATGTCAGCCAAGGCTTTCGCCCGTTCAGCCAGCATCAGGACGAACTGGGCGCACCAGCTGAAGACCTAGAGGCCTGGAAAGAATTTGATATCGGTGCTGCGATTGAAAAGCGGCTTGGCCTTCCTGTCAGTGTCATGAATGACGCAACCGCTGCCTGTGTTGCTGAATTGGTGTTTGGTAAAGGCGCAGAATTCCAGTCCTACTTGTATTTCTTCGTGGGAACCTTCATTGGCGGCGGCGTTGTTTTGGACGGCAGACTTTATTCTGGCCAGTTCGGAAACGCAGGTGCAGTCGGTTCCCTCCCCATTCGTGGTCCAGAGGGTGGCAGCAATTCGGTTCAACTGCTCGCCAAGGCCTCAGCTATTACACTGGAAGAAGCCCTAGCCAAAGTCGGTCTCACTCCTGAAGACATCAAGAACGACCCCATGGAAAATTCTGCCGCGGAAGTCTGGCTAAGGCAGGCAGCTCAAGCCTTAGCCTTAGCTGCGCAATCAGCTCTAGCAATAATTGATTTTGAGGCCATCGAGATTGACGCGGGTCTACCTGGCTCATTTCGCGCTAAACTCGTTGAACTCACCAAAGAATTTATGGACCAAAACGATCTCACGGGACTGCATCGTCCGATTGTTGCCGAAGGGACCATTGGTAGCGAAGCGCGGGTAAGAGGCGGTGCACTCTTACCCCTTTACGAGAACTTTTCGCCGAGCCCAGGTGTCCTAACCAAGTTCTGAGTGCAGTTTTGTGCGATCAGCTGCCAATTACTTTAATGGTTGCAAGGCCGCTAAATACGCGCATGAACACTTCACTTAAAACCGCACTCGCGGAGTGGCTGAACGATGAGCGCTACACCATCTTCGCCACCCTCGCCTTTCACCCCAACAAAGCTCCCAGCAAGGAAGCCGTCATTGCGGCTGGCAGCAACGTCCTCAATCGCTTAGATCATGCCGTACTCGACAAGCGGGGTGTGAAGGCTGGCCTGCGAGTGCCGCGCGCTGCGGTCTACCAAGAAGGTGCTCGCTCCGCATCTGCACGTTCTCTTGTCCGACACCTACTCCCCGATGACACGATTGAAGCTCATGGGTGTTTGGGATGATCTCGGCTTAGGTCCAAAGTCAGATGCTGATGAGAAGGCTTGCAGGTTCGAACCTATCGAAGCCAACCAAGCCCTAGCCAATTATCTGACGAGCGAAGTCTATCGCATTGGAGCAGACACTTTCGTACCCGAGCTCACCGTCCCTTTCCCAGATCCCGCCGAGCATAAATAGAGATGCAACGGCAATGCAGGTTGTGCTCGCGTAGTTTGAGAAGCTGTTCATGAAAAGGACGGATTGACGCTAGAGGACTGTTTCAAAATTCTTGAAACGGCCTGTCCTCGTTATTGGCAATTCGTCCAAATCAGCAACTGAGCACGAAGAGCTCGGACTGAGGTCAGACTCAAGGACATTTAGCGGTCTATCCCCAAAAAGCCTAAGCAGGTGTTCTCCGACGATTCCTCCAATACCAAAGGTGACAATCACAGGTGTCACACTTCGGTTTTGCCCGGCGATATATATAATCCAGACACAAAAAAAGGACACGCCCACGAACGATGTGCCCCTTGGATTTTGGACAAAGATGTAGGGTCTTTAACTTAGGCTGCATCTTTCAGCCCGCGGGCTAGATCCTCAAGTGAAGCTATGACCTGACGTATGCTGCCGTCGCTTTTTTCCAGAATGGCAAGTAAGCGCTCATCAGTGACAGCGAGACCTTCAGCGTCAGCGATGGAGCGAGCGAAGTTTAGATAAGTCTTTGGTTTAACCAGGGGCAACTCGACCACATCGCAGCGATGGACCAGAGGCTCTTCAGCAGGCTCTGTGCCCGTCTCTAAAGCTCTGTCGCTGGAGTTGGAGAAGTTTGCGTCAACTATTGTGCTGACTTCAGCAAACCTCGATAGAGCCCTGCTAGAGAGCGCGAAAGGCGGTCATATGCGGCCGCAAGCCGACGTGAATTTCTTTGCCCACCTTCACGAGCTTGCCGGCATACCCGGCGCTTCGTCTCATTCAGGACGCAGACGTGCCCATATTGAGCGCCAAATCCTCCATGTTCAGCTCACGCTCCTTGAGCCCATAGGTCGCGTAGGTGTGGCGCAGGGAATAGACCGTGCGCTTGTCGCCATCGCTGCTGTAGAGCAATCCGTCCTTGCGGCCTCGGTTGGGAATGCGCTGGAGGACGTTGCAGAAGGACTTTGAGGTGTCCCCGATCATAGCGACATCATCGCTGTCCGCCGTTGTCTGTCCGTACCAGACGAGATCATCCTCACCGCCAAACTGTGTAGCTCCACGCCATTGCTTGAGCATCGAGTTGCCGCCAGACATGACCTGACCTGAACGGTTCGTTTCCCGGTCTTGGTGTCATTGGAGATGTTGACCTCACTGAGTAAGACGCTCCGCCCTTCTGTGTCGGTAAAGCACGGCCCAAAGTGCGCGTCGGTGAACGATTTCAACTGCCTCAAACAGTCTTCCTTCAAAGCCCTCGTGCCGGCGGGTGTTCTTGTTGGCGATGTCGAGGTCGCGCTTGAAGATCGAAAGCTCACCCTCCTAGATCTGAACTTCATCGTTGTAGTAGGCCAAGGTCGTCGCTTGCTCAGAGCCGTTTCTGCTGCGGAAAAGCTAACACTGCACGTGCAGAGGTCAACGCTCTTGGTGGTGGTGGGCAGGAGCTGAATTGGCAGGTGCAAACTTGGTTCAGTTACTCCGGATAATCAGTAACTAAACCTGTTTGGCGCGACTCAAATCGATTAGCGGTAGACCTAGTCATCGCAGGAGGACAAGAACGCACTCAAATGCGACGATTGGGATTACTCGTGCTGCTTATGTTGGACGCAGTTATTGCTCTTAGATAGAAATAGAGGACTTTTTACAAAGAGGATTTCGCAGTGCCAATTCCAGACTACGAAACGCTGATGCTGCCTCTGCTGCGTCAGTTGGAAGGCGGCGCTTCAAACGTGTCTGAGAGCCTACCCGGTATCATCGGCCAATTCAAAATCACCGAGGACGAAGCCGCCGAAATGCTGGCTAGCGGACGGGTAACAGTTTTACAAAGCCGAACGCATTGGGCTCGAACGTATCTGGCAAAAGCCGGTCTTTTGCATAGCCCAAAGCGAAATGTTCATGAGCTGACCAAACGAGCGAGAGATTTGTTGAACTCAAATCCTGAGCGTATCGACAACTCAAATCTTGATCGTTTTCCCGAGTTTGCAGAGTGGAGGAATAGATCGAGCTCTACAGCGAAGGGCTCTGGTGACGTTTCCAAGAGACCTGATCCGGCACAAGGCCCAGAGGTGCAAAAGCAAACACCTGAAGATGCAATTGGCGAGGCGATTTCCGTACTAAATGCCGTACTCTATGACGATCTCAGCGGCCTTATTCGATCGGTGTCTCCGGTAGGGTTCGAAGCACTGATCTTAGACCTACTCATCGCTATGGGGTACGGTGGAGGTCTTCTCGAACGAAAGAGAATGACGTCACGTAGCAGAGACGGCGGGATCGACGGCATTATCGATGAAGATGCTTTAGGACTGGATGCGGTTTACATTCAAGCAAAGCAGTTTGGAGAAACAAAAGTGGGTCGCCCAGAACTCCAAAAATTCGTTGGTTCCTTGACCGGAGAGGGTGCCTCTAAAGGGGTTTTCGTTACAACTACAGACTTCTCAAAAGACGCCTATGAGTACGTTAGCCGAGTTCAGCATCGTATAAGACTTATCAACGGAGATGAGCTTGCTGAACTCATGGCCACCCACAATGTAGGTGTCCGAACCCGTGCGACCTACCATATGAAGTCGGTCGATGAAGACTACTTCAGTGAGAAATAGGCTGCTTGAATCTACAAGCCTCAAGCGAACAAGCCAGAACCCGTTGACCAGCGAAATCACAGGCAAAAAGACACTGGTCAACACAGCAATTTGTCCTCCTCCCGCAAGGTCTAACCACCTCAAAAGCGTGACCCAAACACTATGTTCAACACGGTAATTTCACGCTGAGATTGAGCGTCACCTAAAGATTTCTGCTACGTTTCTGGATCTCCAAGCAAGCGTCCATGGTTCCTCAGTTACGAATGCCAATTTGTTTTAAAGGTCGTTATTGGTCTCCAACCAATATCGCTCTAAGCCACGCTCGACCGCTTTCGCCACGCACGCTTCTGGCGCAACAAAGCTACTAACGCTTACCCGAATGGCATCATGGCTATCGGCAATTTTTGTAGGGAACGTCTGGGTATTGCAATTGTACCTGTCCTTCAGTTTGACACGAACAGTTAATGTCACCGGACGGACGAAAATCTGATCATCTAATTGAGCTTGGATTGCATACAACGCACCGGATTCCGCGCTGTTCGAATAGCCCATGGTCCACCCGATTGTCACTGGTACAGCCATCGATCGACCTTGGCTGTCAAAAACCTCTAGATCCTTTTGGGTCCAGTAAAAAACTGGCGGAAACACCAATAGAGCCACGATCACGAAGAAAATTAGATGCGTGGTACCAAACAGGGCAAGAATGAACGCTGGCTTGGGGCTCGTCACGCCTCAGTCTCCGTAACTGAACTAAAAAACGGACTCAGAGCGGCAAATCTCAGAAGGTCCCACAAAATGACGCCTTATGCTGATTGATGCCTGGCTTTAACCGGCGCATGCAAGGTCAAAAGACTCTGTTCTCAAAAGTGTTTTGACCTCATTCTTCAAGGCTAAACCACCCCAAAACCTTAGCTCAAACACTGTGTTCAACACATCAAAAGCACTCTTAAATTGAGTTTCATCTACTGATTTCTGCTACGGTTCTGCTACCGACACTAACCGCCCAGCCAATGGTTACGGCATTCTGCTACAAGTCTGCTACAAC
>ENA-OQVM01001595-OQVM01001595.1-marine-metagenome-genome-assembly--contig:-NODE-1595-length-29472-cov-3.453444_pt1 | contig 29472 bp, 19 predicted proteins | sample MGYA00237776_ERZ505498 | MGnify/ENA primary metagenome ERZ505498 (study PRJEB26159, sample SAMN06265151) | marine metagenome | isolation source: Helgoland LTER site | place: Germany:Helgoland, sampling...
TAAAGTAACGAAAGAACTATACTATTTTTCGATTGCTTTAGATGTTATCGGTATTTTATTGGCCTTATGTATACATCTTACAACAGCCATTTCCATGCTCATATATGGTCTCATTAGTAAAGCCTACAGTCATCCTTCGATTCGATTAAAAAAGAGGCCTATAGTCAGCTGGATTATTGTATCTGTTTTTCAGGGTTATTTCGTGTTTTTAGTTACTTATTGGACCATACATGATATACCTATATCAAGACTTACTACGTCTATGATTCAAATTCCTGCATTATTAACCACTATGATGCTTATGAGTGCCTATCCCATCACACAAGTATATCAACATAAGGAAGATAGAGAAAGAGGTGATTTTACTCTAAGCTTAAGTTTAGGTATCCTAGGTACATTTCACTTCACAGCCCTTGCATTTGTCATGACAACGCTGGGTTATGCTGGCTATTTTTATTATTATCAGGATTTACAGACCCTATTACTTTACCTTACCTTGATGACCCCTCTCTTCATATATTATGTTTCTTGGTATCAAGAGGTAAGAGAAAACATAGAGTTGGCCGATTTTGAACATACTATGAAGTTGAATCGGCTTTCGGCACTATGCCTGAATACCTTTTTTCTTCTCTTGATTATTTTCAATGCTTAAAATTGCCTTTTCTGAAACTTACGCACATCTTTTACCTGAAAAGCATCGTTTCCCTATGCTCAAGTATGAGTTGTTGCCTAAACAACTATTACACGAAGGCGTGGTTGTAAAGGAAAATTTCTTTCACCCCAAAAATGCTTTAGAAAAGGATATTTTAGAAATTCACAACGTACATTATTGGCATCGTTTAATCCAACTTAATCTTTCCCCATCAGAGATCAGGGCGATAGGGTTTCCACTAAGTGGACGGCTGGTTGAAAGAGAAATTCATATTGCCGGTGGAACGCTGCAGTGTATCACCTATGCGTTGGCACATGGCATATCGTTCAATATTGCTGGAGGCACCCATCATGCGTTTTCCGATCGCGGCGAAGGCTTCTGTATGCTTAACGATCAGGCCATTGGCGCAAATTACTTACTAAGAAAGGAAAAGGCCAAGCGAGTACTTATTATTGATTTAGACGTGCATCAAGGCAATGGAACGGCTGAAATTTTTAAAAATGAGCCTCGCGTATTTACCTTCAGTATGCATGGTGCAAAAAATTATCCCATCAGAAAAGAACGAAGTGATTTAGATATTGGACTTGAGGATGGTTGTAAGGATGAAACCTACTTAGCCTTGTTAATACAACACCTCAATGAAGTAACGCAACATTTTCATCCAGACTTCATTTTTTATCAAGCAGGCGTAGATGTCCTAGCAACAGATAAATTAGGTCGACTTGGATTGACGAAAGCGGGTTGTAAAAGAAGAGATCAATGTGTTCTTGAATTCGCCCATCGCGAACAAATACCTATGGTGGTATGTATGGGAGGGGGTTATTCTCCAAATATCAAAGATATCATAGATGCCCATGCAAATACCTTCAAATTAGCGCAACAGATATTTTTCTAATAAAGTCAGCTAAATGACTTTCCGTGTGTCTTTGAGATGAGCTTCTGTGCCAGCATAGGAACAGATTTAGCTAAGGCTAAAGTAGCATTACTCAGGCTGTGATTTCCAAATAGAAGTTGTAGGCTTCTTCCCCACATGAGTCGATTACTAAACCATCGATTCCATTGAAATTTATATATATCTTGTACTTCTCGACGGAGATCAGGCCGGGCTTTTTTTTGAATGATGATTTCAGCCAATAATTTCCCTGAATGTATGGCCATGGCCATTCCGTTTCCACATAAAGGAGTAATCAAGCCTGCCGTATCACCACACATGATTACATAATCTTCAATTAATTGTTTTTTATTAAAGTTTATCTGATTAATAATGAGAGGTTTATCAAAAATAAAATCACTTGATTTAAATAATTCTCTGATATAGGGATTCTTAAATAATATGTCCGTTTCCATAGATTCAATGGATCCTGATTGCTTGAAATTGTTGCCTTTGGTTAAGTAGCAAATATTATAGACATCATCTTCAATTTTATTCACGCCACAGTAACCGCCACGAAAATTGTGTAGAGCAACTGTATCTATGGCAAAATCAGTACGCACATGATATTTAACTCCTAAATAAGATGATTTTTCAGGCTTTATACTGCGATTTAAGACGCGATCTAAATTACTTTTTTTGCCAAAGGCACCCACAGCATAATGCGCTTGGTACCTGCCTTTTGAAGAGGATATATTAAAATGCGGATTTTCAAAAACACAATCATGAATTTTGGTCTGGGTTAAACATTCAACGCCCAGAGCCTTACACTTTTGATATAAATAATCATCAAAAATAAGTCTACTGATGCCGAAAGCACCTGTCTCTAGGTCTAAGTCTAAAGATTTACCTATCTGAGTAGTCAATTGAAACTTATTAATTTGACTAGGCTTAAGATCTTTGGGGTATAAATCATGTTTTTTTAGAAAAGGAAGCGCCTCATTGCTGATGTATTCTCCGCAAACTTTATGTTGTGGATAACTGCCTTTTTCAAGTAGAATGACTTTATAACCTGCTTTAGCCAAGAGATAAGCATTGGTCAATCCTGCCAATCCTCCACCGAGAATTGCTACATCGTACATATAATTAAAATTTAATGATGATTTGCCATCTGAAAGCCCATTTCCAACGGATCTGATAATCCTTGATGCCTGCTGCTTCAAATATACGTATCCATTCTTTACGACGAAAACCACGCATCACCGACAAGGGACCATCGTATTGAACCATAGCTGATTTTGAAAACCATTGGGTCAAGTATTTTATGCTATAATAGGCCAACCAGTGACGATGTAAATCGCTAATGACCATTCCTTGACTTGCCTGATGCCTAAATATTTTAAATAACATGACCAATTCATCATGATTAAAATGGTGTAAAAATAGACTGGCGTGCAAAATGTCACAATTAAAATCTTTTTCAGCTGCATCCAGTACATTTACATCAATGAAGGACAATTGTTTAAATGCTGCTTGGGCGTCTCTAGCATATTTTAGTATATAGGCATTGGCATCAATGCCTACTCCTGAATTCAATTGATCTTGATATTCATGAGCCATTTGCGCCAAAAGAGTACCGCTTCCGCATCCTAAATCAATAATAGAAAAAGGGTTTTTATTTTTATCGATTAATTTTTTAAGCCCTTTTAAGCTCACCCAATCTCCTCCCAACCAATAATTAATAGTGTCCAGCTCTGCTAAACTTTGGTCCACTACAGGTCCATCGCAGTCCAAATCATCCATGAGCTCTTTCAGCTCAGATCGTTGCTTAAAATTCACCTTTTAGTTGTTCATGATTTACTTTCATATGCATACTTGATTTGCTTTAAAGAGTAATTTACACATTGAAAGTTTCAATTGTTTGGGAGGGAATAGGTTTCTCGAATGAAATTTTATTTATCATGGAAATTATCTCGTAAACTTATGATTTAAGCCAATACTGCCATATCAATGTTTTGAAACAATCAATTTTATAATGATTTATTAAAGGAAAATCAGTGGAGTTCTGGATAGGTTTTTCTTAGGAAGCCGTGATCATTTCATAGTATAATGCTTGCCGCCTTTGGGTAAGGATAAGATTGAAGTTGCCAATCAATTTTCCATCAACACGACGAACGGGTGTCAGGCCTCCGAACGTACCTGTCACAAAGGCTTCATCTGCGCTGTATACATCATATAGTGAGAAGTTTTTTTCACGGCAAATGACACCATTTTTATGGCATAAATCAATCACTTTAGATCTTGTAATGCCATTCATGCAATAGGCATCGGTAGACGTCCATACTTCTCCATCCGTGACTATAAAAAAATTAGTTGCATTACAAGTACTCACAAAACCATTAATATCTAGCATCAACGCCTCATCACCCCCAGCTTCAATGGCTTGAATCAAGGCTTGCACTTCATGTAATTTACTATGACAGTTCAATTTGGGATCCAGATAGTCGGGAGATCTCCGACGGATGGTACTTGTAAATAATTTAATCCCTTCTTTGAGCGTAGAGGTTGCCGCTTTTTTATGCTCTGCAATGATGACCAAGTTGGGTCCTGATAAAGTAAGTCTGGGATCTTGTGAGGGAGTTTTTTTAATACCTCGAGTAATCATCACTCGGATATGAACGTCATCAACCATCTCATTTTTTGCTACGGTGTCAAGGATGTGCTGTATCAATGCTTCTTTGGTAAAAGGGAGCTGAATAGAGGTTGCTCTAGCGGCTTTCCACAATCTGTTTAAGTGATCTTTAATAAAGACCAAGCGTCCATGATGTAATCGAACTCCTTCTCAAATACCATCTCCCACCAGATAGCCACTGTCAAATACCGATATTTTAGCTTCAGCCCTTTTCATAAATGCGCCATTAATAAAAATGAGTATCTCATCATTGCGTTCATCATGTTCAGCGTTGTGCGTTCCGTGTACCATAAGATTTTCTTGAAATTGAAAGTAAATGTAAACTCTAATAATCTTTTAATATCGAAGGGGGGTATTTAGCTCTGTTTTTTGCGTTCTCATAGCTAATATAAGTAACTTATTAAAAAAAGAGGGATTTAGTAAAATCTCTGGTTCAACCATTTCTAAACGATATTGAATATTAAGCGGTCAAAGAAAATAATGCCTACTGATATGAATTGAAGGGAAGTCACCTTTCGCATACTCGAGGTATATATAAATCATCAATTGTCATAAATTTGATGTAAATGCTTTATTTTTGCAATCATTAACATTTAATCTCATCATAATTATTATCATTCAGTATGCTTAGATAATAATGAACCAACTTTATTACTTCTTACTTTTCACCTTCCTACTTCCTATGTCTGGATGGGCTCAACAATATTCAAGCCAATCGAAGCAAACCATTGAATCGAATTTTAATGGGGTGATTTCTCTATTCCCTATTGATTTGGATGAGGATGGAGATATAGATTTAGTAGGTGCTGCTGCGAATGATGACGATATTGCTTGGTTTGAGAACAATGGTGCTCAATCTTTTACGAAACATATTATTGATGGGGACTTTGACAGAGCCTGGGCTGTGCATCCCATTGATATGGATGGAGATGGCGATCTGGATATCGTCTCTGCTGGCTTTTCTGAAAATGCTATAGTATGGTATGAGAATAATGGATCAGAAACTTTTACAAAGCAAACCATTCAATCCAATTTTGATGGTGCTTCCTCTGCTTATCCAGTGGATATGGACGGAGATGGGGATATTGATGTGGTGGGTTCGGCATACAACCTCAATGATGATGAAGATGTTGTATGGTTTGAAAATAATGGTTCGGAATCTTTCACCAAACACACAATTGAAGTGAATTTTAATGGTTCAGAAGGTTATGTCAAAGCTGTAGATATGGATAGAGATGGTGACTTAGATATTTTGGCAACGGCGTATTATGATGGTGATGTAGCATGGTTTGAGAATAATGGTGCTCAAGTTTTCACCAAGCGTACTATTGATGGTGATTTTGATGGAGCTACTGTAATTTATCCTGTAGATATAGATGTAGATGGCGACATGGATATAATAGGGGGAGCTTGGAATCTTGGGGATATTTCGATGTACGAATTTGCTGATAATACAGCTCCTACGATTACCGTCACTGCCCATAATGGGAGTAATGCTGTATTTGATGGATCTAGTACCAATGATGGAACCTTGGCCATCACCTTTACAATTAGTGAGATTATCAATAATTTTGTGGTCGGAGATATTACGGTGGATGGGGGTTCAATTAGTGGATTTACTGCAGTAAGTAGTTATATATATACCGCCACATTTACGCCGACATCGAGTGGATCTACCACAATTGACGTAGCAGCTGATATTTTCACAGATCAAGCTGGAAATAACAATACCGCAGCAAGTCAATTTAATTGGACTTATGATGGGATTGTTCCAACCATGACGATTACAGCAAGTGAGGGAATCAACGTCGTCAATGACGGTGACACAACGAATAATGGTCTTATAAATCTTATCTTTACCAGTAGTGAACCTACGACAAATTTTGTAGTGGGGGATATTGTTGTGACCGGTGGTACCCTGAGTAATTTCGCAACTTCAAGCAGTACCGTTTACTTTGCTACATTTACACCCTCTTCAAAAGGGGCAACGACTATTGATATACCTGCAAATAAATTTACTGATGCCGTAGGAAATGGAAATACAGCAGCTGATCAGTTCAACTGGATTTATGATGGCGATGGACCCACCATGATCATCACAGCTGCAAGTGGAAGTTCTGCAATCAGTGATGGTTCGACCACCAATGATGCCACCCTTACCCTTACCTTTACAAGTAGTGAGGCTACCTCTAATTTTAGTATGGGCGATGTTGCGATCTCAGGAGGAGCTTTAAGTAGTTTTACAGCAACGAGTAGTACTATTTACACAGCCACTTTTACACCTTCCTCAAGTGGTTCAACTACCGTCGATGTTGCTGCTAATAATTTTACAGATGGGTCAGGCAATAACAATAATGCGGCAAGTCAGTTTAATTGGGTCTATGATGGCGTAAGTCCTACTATAGCTATTGCAGCTAAAAATACAGATAATACATCCATAAATGATGGTTCATTTTCTAAGGATAGTACGCTGACATTGACTTTTACCATTAGTGAGGCTACTGACGATTTTGGGGTTAGTGATATTACGGTGGGAGGTGGTATTATCAGTGATTTTCTGGCCACCAGTAGCACTGTTTATACTGCCCAATTCATTCCCAATGCAGAGGGAGCCACTACGATTGATGTCAATGCAGGTGTTTTTAATGATGCAGTTGGTAATGGGAACACAGCATCTAGTCAGTTTAACTGGACTTACGATGGATTGCCACCCTCTATTAGCATCACGGCAGTTAATGATAATAATGAGGCGATTGCTGATGATACGACGACCAATCATGCTGCCTTGACCATCGTATTTACTACCAGTGATGCTACGACCAATTTTGTGCTAGAAGACATCACAGTCTCTGGAGGGACATTAAGTAATTTTTCAGCTTCTAGTAATTCCGTTTATACGGCTACTTTCACTCCGTCCAGTAGTGGAATCACTACTATTAATGTTGGAGCGGATACCTTTACGGATTATGCGGGCAATGATAACACCGCAGCAAACTCATTTGATTGGACGTATGATGGTACAGCCCCAACCATAACGATCAGCGCTGAAGCTGCTGGGGTAGCCATAAATGAAGGTTCCACGAGTAATGAGAGCACCTTAACGCTCACCTTCGTAATTAGTGAATCGACGACTGATTTTGAAGTAGCTGATATCTCCGTTACCGGTGGAGAGCTGAGTGATTTTTCTAGCTCTACGCTAACTTCATTGAGTGGTACAGAATACACGGCCCTTTTAAAGCCTTCATCGAGTGGGCCCATAACCATTGATATAAATAGCAATCAATTTACGGACCCAGCGGGAAATGGAAATATTTCCGCTAACCGTTTTAATTGGGTTTATGACGGTATCACTCCCACTATTTCTTTATTGGTTAGCAGCGGAAAAGATACCATAGTAAATGGAATGACAACTAATGATGTTAATTTATTGCTGACCTTCACGAGCAGTGAGGCAATAACGGGTTTTGATGAGGAAGATATCACCGTTTCAGGGGGCATTCTAAGTAATTTTAATGTGGTAAGCAGTACGCTATATATTGCCACCTTTACGCCCTCAGATGCAGGAATAACTACTATTGACCTTTTGGCTAATTCCTTTTTGGACATTGCAGGAAATGGTAATCTTGGTATATCACAATTTACTTGGACCTATACCAATCAAGGGTCGTCTATGGTGATAACCGCTATAGATGATAACTTTACTGTGCTGAATGGTGGAACCAACAATTACTCTGACTTTTTGGTCAATTTTACAAGTAGCAGTCCTACCGTTAATTTTACTTTGGAAGATGTGACCGTGACTGGGGGAACGCTGACTGATTTTTCTAGTTCAAGTGCTTCTGTTTACTCGGCGATTTTTACACCATTGATAGATGGTATGATCACTATTGATGTGGCTGCCAATACTTTTACGGATGATAAGGGTACTAATAATATGGAGGCCAGACCGTTTATTTGGACCTATGACAGCAAAGCACCTAGGCTCTCTATAACTGCTAGTAACGGCCAAACTGAACTTTCAAATGGTCAAACAACTAATGATCAAAGTCTGATGTTAACTTTTACGTTCAATGAAATCGTGAGGGGATTTGTTTCAGAAGATCTGCAAGTTGTCGGTGGGATCATAAGTGAATTTAAATCAACGAGTAGTGAATTATATTCAGCAATATTCACCCCATTAACTGATGGATTATGCTCCATTAAGATCGATACGGCATCTTTTTTCGATGCCGGAGGAAATGAGAACCTAACCATCAGAAGGTTTGATTGGACTTACGATGGAACACCACCTGCCATAGCGATTACCGCTACAGAGGAAAATCAAATCCTATCTGAGGGAGACAGCACTCGAGAAGGCTCCTTAACCTTTACCTTTACCATTAGCGAGGAGACTACTGATTTTGATCTAGAAGATATTGAGGTAGAAGGGGGAGGATTATCTAGTTTTTCTAAAATCAATAATAAGATCTATTCAGCCTTTTTCTTATCAAGCGGGTCGAGCGATACGAAATCTATAGCCGTCGATATAAATACCTTCGAAGATGCCGCACATAATCGCAATACCGATCAGACCGTATTTAATTGGATCTATGATTCTAATCGAGAACCTGAGATGATTGCTGGCAATGCCTTATTGCCTGAAAATACGCCCAATGGAACTTTAGTAACTACAATTAGAGCCAATGATCCAGATGATGATGTTTTGTCTTACCGTATTATAAGCGGAAATCTAAATGAAGCTTTCGAATTAGATAGCCTGAGCGGTCAATTAACGGTTGCTAATAGCGTGATGATTGACTTTGAGATAACACCTGTCTTTGAGTTAACTATTGAAGCCTCTGATGGGGTGTTGACTGATCAGGCACTCATTATAATTAATCTTACAGATGATATAGCTGAAGATTTTAATTCATTACCTGTTATCTACGATCAAAATTTTTTAGTAGAGGAAAATAGTCCAAATGACTCTTTAGTGGCAATGGTCATCGCTGAAGATGCAGACGGAGATGTTTTAACCTACGCGATAACGAATGGTAATAGTGACCAAGCTTTTGCTATTGATAGTAAAAGTGGAGCAATTACTGTGGCTAATACCCAAGCACTGGACTACGAAGTCACACCTGTCTTTAGTCTTACTGTTTTGGTTCAAGATGGTGAAGGTTACGATAATGCCATAATGAGGATTAGTTTGATTGATGTGGATGATGGATCTATTTTGTCTGTTATAGAGGCCGAGGATATGATATATCCCAATCCATCAAAGAGTACCTTAAATATCAAAATGAAAGCATTTAAAGAGGCCACCCTTTATGAGTTATCAGGAAAAGAAATACTCAAGTCAACTCATTCAAATATCAATATAAGCCAACTGGAAGCAGGTGTATATATCGTCCATCTTCAAAATATCAATGGGCAAATTCGAACTGTGAAATTCATAAAAGAATAGATCTTTAATTTAGCCCTCTTCTCCATTCTTAGTCTTTTTAAAACGTTTTGCACTTCCATTATTGGTTTCAAAATTGTAATTTGATGTCTGTCTCGAGATACACTTATCGTATGTTTTTTTTCTTTTTTTGTGTTTAGTGAGAAAATCAATCACTATTAAAAGTGCCAAGCAGAGAGTCAATTTTATTGTATTTGAATACTTTACTATTTAATTACATCCAGATCATTTCAAAATTATATATTTTATCATATTGATGAGTCCCGAAGCTTTTATAGAAATAAGCGCCAATATTTGTGTAATTGTTTGAAAATCAATAAATTATTATATGAAAATTATTCAATAGTTATTCATGTCGTTGAAAATTACTGAGCGACCCTTTTTTTAGGCTATGTTGGAAGGCTATATTCTAAAATAAAGTGAACACCTTGTTTTGATTGAATCACAATAATGCCCATGTCTCTAAAAAGAAGAAATTTTATGAAAATGGTATCGGCAGGTGCCCTGATTAGCACACCTCTTCTCCATGCGGCATCCTATCCATTTGCGATAGGGAAAGAAACTATTGATCCTGCTCCAAAAAGACAATCTATTAAAAGTAGCTTCAATTACGGAGATCAAATAGTGATCGATGGATTGATTATTTCACGTGGTTGGAATGACGATTCCTTCGAGGCATTATCTAAATCTGGTTATACCGGTTTCAATACATCACTGGATTCCAAAGACTTAACTTCGGCCTTAGAATCATTAGCACAATGGAAGTTACGTATTGAAGGCCATCCTAATAGACTCATGGGCGCTCTTTCAGCGGAAGATTTTATTACGGCGAAAAAAGAAAATAAAGTGGCGGTCATGTTCGGATTTCAAAATGCGACGATGATAGAAAAATCCATCGATAATTTAGATGTATTGTACGCCGAGGGTACCCGTTGGATACAGTTGACCTATAATGAGCGAAATCTCTTGGGAGACGGATGTACAGAGAGAACGAATGCTGGATTGTCAGATTTTGGTATTGAAGCTGTACAGCGTATGAATGAATTGGGTATCATCGTAGACCTGAGTCATTGTGGAAGACAAACGACCCTTGATGGTATCGAATTCAGTAAAGTAGGTGTTTCCATGAATCATACCATGTGCGAAGCTTTGTACAAGGAACATCCCCGGGCTAAGACCGACCAGCAAATTCGTGCCATGGCCGAAAAGGGGGGTATTATGGGGATTATTTGTTTAGGCTATATGATCGGGCCAGATCCAGGGGGGCAAACGACCTTAGAAACCTATATTGATCACATTGATCATGCAGTCAATGTGGCTGGAATCGATCATGTCGGACTTGCTGCAGATTTTGCTATTGAAGGATTAGAAGCCAATGGCGCAACACGAGAAAATTGGTTTATACCTCGTTTATCTAGGTTTAAGCCTTCCTATCAGGTGCGCTGGCCACCATGGATTCCCGAACTTGATCGTGCTGAAAGATACCAAGATGTAGCTATAGCTATGGAAAAGCGTGGTTATAAACATGAAGAGATAGCAAAAATTTTAGGTAAAAATTGGCTAAGATACTTCAATGAAAATTTAAAAATTAAGTCATAAGTAATTGTAAATGAATAGATTATAATATAAATAATGAAACAAATACTTCAAATAACATATTTACCATTACTTCTGTTTGTGATGATCATGACTTTCACCCATTGTGAGCAGATGACAGGTGTCAAATCTATTGCAGTGGACACGACCTACTATGATGTGATATTTAGGGAAAGTAAGGCGGGAGTTTATAAAAAATGGCAGCAAGGATCGGGAAGCTATGGTTATTATTATACTTATACTGATCGGGGTCGGGGACCTGTTTTATCAGAGCAAATTACCCTTGATAATAATGGCTTCATTAAGTCACAATCTGTTAGTGGGGTTAATTACTTAAAAGATTCTGTCTACGAACACTTTGAGGTAAATGGTAACCTGGCACAATGGACTAACTCTGCGGGTAAGGATCAAGGTGAATTCTCAAGTGATGCGCTCTATTTCCGTTATGATGGCACTCCGGCTAGCTACGAAATTCTTGCACAAGGACTCATGAATGTGGAAAATAAATCTGTAGAGCTTTATCCCAAAGGTTCAGTTACGCTCATGCAAAAGAATCCAATCATTCTTGGAGATTCCATCACAACCCAATTACTTATGATTAAAGGTCTCGATATGAATCCTGTTTACCTTTGGTTAACAGAACAAGCATTGATCGGTAAGATTACTGGGAATCTACACATCATCCGGACTGATTTTCAAGACTATCGAAAGGAGATGAAGGTCATACAAGATAGCTTGGAGAATGAATATCTTTTTCAGTTGGCAACTGATTTGAGTCAAGAAATTGACGATTTAATTATTAAAAATGTCAATATTTTTACGGTTGAAGCCACACTCAAAAGAAATCAGGATGTCTGGGTGCATAAGGATAAAATAAGGGCAATAGTACCGAGCACTCAAAGTTCGGAATATGGTGACGATGCCCGTATCATAGATGGTACAGGTAAAACCCTGATGCCTGGCATGTTTGACATGCATACCCACAACACTAAATTTAGGGGAGCTTTACACCTTGCAGGGGGTATTACATCCGTAAGAGATTTGGCCAATAACAAACAGGTGAAGGCCTTGAGTCATCAATTCAATAGTAATCAGATTATTGGACCACGTATCGTTGCCTTTTGTGGTATTATTGATGGACCAGGACCCTTTGCCAATCAGCGCAATGTAGTTGAAAATCTAGATGAAGGCTTAGCTGAAGTTCAAGCCTACAAAGACCTAGGCTATCAGCAGATTAAATTGTACAGCTCTATTAAGCCAGAATGGGTCAAACCGATGGCTGACAAAGCCCACCAATTGGGTATGCGTGTCAGTGGCCACATTCCGGCTTATATGACTGCTTCTCAGGCGATCGATGCTGGATACAATGAAATTCAGCACATGAACATGCTTTTTCTTAATTTCATGTCGGATACCATCGATACCCGCACTCCTTTACGATTTACCATGGTCGCCAATCACGGAGCCAAACTTGATTTGTCCTCATCAGCGTATTTGACCTTTGTAAAGCAATTAAAAGCCCATCAAATCCTGATTGATCCGACTCTTTCAATCTTTGAAAACATGTTCGTCGCCACCAAAGGTAAGCCAAGTCCTACGTATGAAATGATCGTCGATAGATTGCCTCTAATGAACCAGAGGAGCTATTATAAAGGGGGGTTACCTAAGCCCGTAGACGGGAGTAATCGATACGATCTGGCCCATGAGCGTATGTTAGATGTAGTCTATGACTTATACAAAAAAGGCGTAGCTATCGTCCCGGGTACAGATGGACTACCCGGTTTCTTATACCATAGGGAGCTGGAGTTGTTTGTTAAGGCAGGTATTCCCATACATGAAGTACTGAAAATGGCTACCATTAACGCTGCTGAAATTACTGGAGTCGCAGATGCTTATGGTTCTATTGAGGTGGGCAAACAAGCCGATCTCATTCTCATCTCAGGCAATCCTTTAGAACGTATCAGTGACATCCGAAACGTACTATGGACTACCCAAGGTGGATATATGTATGAGTCCGAGGCTTTATATGCTTCAATGGGGATTAAAAATTTTAATTAAAGACTTTATATTTAAATTAATAAAACATTTATGGTTAATGGATTATAATTTTAAAACTATGCAATAATCATCTTATGATTGGATCATTCCATTATTGGCCATTATGTCCCTATAAATCAATGAAATATTGTCTAGGGTTCCTGCTTGGACTCGGCATTCATATGGCCCCGTGTCAATCTGTGACCTTTATAGGTAGTCCTCGATGGGTATTAGGGACTGAAAAACAGAAAAGCGCCTCTATAGGGTATGGGGATATTGACCAAGATGGAGATATAGATATCTTGGTTGCAAATGGAAGGCATTGGCCAGAACAGAATAAGGTTTATTTTAATAATGGGCTAGGAATTTTCACAGTTTCAAAATCTTTAGGGGGTCAAAGTACTACAAGCTATGCTACGGTGCTAGGTGATATTGATGGCGATGGGGACCTAGATGTGATAGTGGGCAATGATATGGCACCCAATTGTATTTTCAAAAATGACGGTAAAGGCCATTTCACCAAAGGAAATGATTTTGGTGAGGCCTACGCACCTACAAGGAATCTTGTCCTTTCCGATATCGATCAGGATGGAGATTTGGACATCCTCATTACCAATAGGGGAAGTCAAAATGAAATATGCATCAATGATGGTCAGGGCCAATTCAATGAAAAGCTAGGTTTCGGTACTGCAGATGACTCAACGATTGATATGAAAGTAGCAGACATGGATGGAGATGGAGATCTAGATTTGATATTGGCCAATCGAGATGCGCAACAAAATTATATTTACCTAAATGATGGAAATCTAAATTTTGATCAAAAAATTGCCTTTGGAAGCGGGGAGGATCACACCCGATCCATTGCTATTATAGATATGAATGCGGATGAATATCTCGATGTGGTGACCGCCAATATCAATGGTCCCAATGTCATTTACTTTGGCAATTCGACATTGAGATATGAACATAAATCAGTATTTGATGCCCAACTGGACAAATCCTATGCTATTGCATTGGGTGATCTTGACGGGGATAAAGACGTGGATATTGTTATTGCCAACCATGGGGAACCGAATACTTATTTTATTAACCAAAATCAGGGAACCTTATGGAAGAAGTATGCGCTCAGTACCGAAGCCTACCATACCTATGATATTGTCCTGTCAGACTTGAATGGAGATGGAAGACTTGATATCATTGAAAGCAATTCTGATGAGCAAAACTTATATTATTTTAATCAATAAACAGATCAAAATAAAGCCTTCCGCATAAGCCTAAATAGATAGATCAAATAAACACTTAAAAACATGAAAAAAACCTATTATTTACTCAATCTGTTGTTATTGATTGTTGTTTTGACAATCAGCTGTAAAGAACAAAGTAAAACCGATGTAGTTGACTTAAGTTATGATCCTGAATTGCGCTTAAAAGAGCTTAATATCATCTTGCCAAGTCCACCGCAACCCGTGGCCAATTATGTTAATGGTGTACGTACAGGAAATTTGATATTCTTAGCAGGAAAAGGTCCAAAAAGTGCTGAAGGTACTGAATTAATTGGTAAGCTTGGGGTCGACGTTACGATTGAGGAAGGTTATGCAGGAGCACGAATGACCGCGATAAATCAGTTAGCCGTTTTGAAATCTATGCTAGGTGATTTGAAAAAGGTAAAACGTATTGTAAAAGTACTTGGGATGGTAAACTCGGCGCCTGATTTTGTAGAGCAACCTAAGGTGATCAATGGATTTTCTGATTTGATGGTAGCCGTATTTGGAGACCGAGGAAGGCATGCACGGGCTGCAGTAGGCATGGCTTCATTACCGAGAGGTCAAGCGGTAGAGATCGAATTGGTCGTAGAGGTTTATGAGGATTAGTGACTGATAGATATGAGTCATGATTATACTGTTTGATTTATGAGATGATTTATCGTCATAATTAGGCTTTTTTTACAATACTATTTCTAATGGCTCAATTGCTATGTAATCATTGATAAATAGGTAATCAACAGTTTTATACCAACCTAATTTCACAAAGCAAAAAGAATTTGGCGCAGAGCATGGCAGTGGATTCGTCTATTATTCACGCGTTCCCTTATTATGGTATGGCTGGAGAATTCCGCATGGTCATTCTTACAAATATCAGTCTGTTACCGACATCGTGCCTATGCTTGCTTTTATGTTGGAAATTAAATTGCCAGATGCAGTGACCGGACAGCCTATTCTTGAAATACTAGATTGAGTTAGGCAATAATAATTGTTTTATTAACTTAATATTTTTATAACTGATGTCATTTTGATCATAATGCCCTCTCTTTAATTAAGGGTATCAATATAATTTAAAGTGGCAGAAAAATATTTTGATTAGATATTTCACTACGACGTTAAAAAAATAATAGATCAAAATAACATCACGGAAATAAATGCTTTATATTTATTTTACGTACTTCTATGAAGCGGTTTTTGTTAATGGAAGCAGGCTTCATGGGATAGATAAGCTGAGTGAAAAACTAAACTGTGTCGATAAATGAAATTAACCGCTCAAAGTCTTTTTGAACAATGTTATGGAAAATATGCGATTGCTGCGGTGAACGTATTTACCATGGAACAGGTTTTGGGGTTATTTTCTGCAGCGCATAAATGTCAATCACCTTTTATTGTGCAGACGACACCCGTCGCACGTAATTATGCCCATCCAGAAATGTTATTGAGCATGATTGATGCTGCATCAAGGCTATACCCTGATGTAGTCTATGCTCTACATCTAGATCACGGTAATGAAGATCATGCTCTTGCGGCCATTGCCTCTGAACAGTATACTTCAGTTATGATTGACGCAAGTCATGATAACTTTGAAACTAATGTAGCCAGAACCAAAAATATTGTAAGAAAAGCACATGTTAAGAACATCTCTGTTGAGGCCGAATTGGGTATACTCAGTGGCGTTGAAGATGATGTTTCCATTGAGGAAAAATATGCCAAATATACCAATCCAGAGGATGTAGTAAAATTTATTGAGCAGACGGAATGCGATAGTTTGGCCATTGCCATAGGTACGAGTCATGGAGCTTATAAATTTTCTGGCGACCAAGGCTTACAATTTGATATATTGAAAGAAATCCAGCAACGTTTACCCACATTTCCATTGGTCCTACATGGTGGATCTGCGGTCAATGATTACGAAATTGAACGTATTAATAGATTTGGAGGGAAGTTAAATACGCATGCTAAAGGAGTAGATCCATTTGAGTTAAAGGAATCTATAAAGTATGGTATTTGCAAAGTGAATATTGCCACGGATATCCGATTGATTTGGGCTAGGGTTCATAGAACTTTTTTCAACAATAATCCGGAACAATTCGATCCAATTGTACCGGGCCAAGCTTATATAGAAGCGCAAGAAGATTTTTTAATTAAAAAATTTGAGTTAATTGGCTCAATAGATAAAATAAGAGATTTTAAATAAAGAAAAATTAAAACATGAACAGAGATTCAAAATATCCATTATTGATGAAATCTTCCCAAGCTAAAGAGGGCATTTATCAAGAAATAATTGCTGAAGATGCAGGTTGGGAATTTCTAAACTTCAATGCCCGCATTCTTAAAAAAGGCCAGGTATGGAAAGGTTTTACAGGAGAGAATGAGTATGGCATTATTTTACTGTCAGGCGATTATTCAGTTAAAACAGATCAAGGTAACTGGAAAACAAGGAATGGTCGCAAGCATGTCTTTGATGGCATTGCGCATACGCTGTATTTATCTCGTAATACGGAATTTGAGCTTACCGCCGAATCTGAAATTCTAGATATTGCTTTGGGGTGGTGCGAAACCACAGAAGATCATCCGGCCCAATTCAAAGAGCCAACTAAGTCCGTCATTGAAATACGTGGAGGTGACAATGCTACTCGGCAAATAAATTCTTTGATTGAGCCCGGATTTGATTGTCAACGCTTGGTTTCAGTAGAAGTATATACGCCTTCTGGAAATTGGAGCTCCTTTCCTGCACACAAGCATGATGAACGTATTTTGGATAATGACGGAAATCTAATAGAAGCCCGTTTAGAAGAAACTTATTTTTATAAAACAGATAAGCCTCAAGGATATGCCATTCAACAAATATACACGGGCGATAGAAGTCTTGACGAAATAGCAGTAGCCAGGAACAATGATGTGGTGATGGTACCCAAGGGATATCATCCTGTAGTTGCTGGACATGGTTATAATATTTATTATTTGAACTTTTTGACCGGAAGTGATCAGTCACTGGCCAATACCAATGATCCAGATCATGAATGGATTTATGATTCTTGGTCAGGAAAAGATTCGCGCATACCTCTGGTCTCGGCTAAATAAATAAAAATGGAAAAAGTAAAAACTGCGATGGACGTAATAACGATGGGGAGGTCTTCGATTGACCTATACTCCCAAAGCATAGGGGCAGATTTTGTGGATATTAAAGGCTTTGACGCCTTCGTGGGTGGATCACCACTTAATATAGCCGTAGGCTGCAGCAGGCTAGGACTCAATACGGCACTTTTGACAGCAGTAGGTACTGATAAAGTGGGAGACTTTATCTTGAACTTTTTGACTAATGAGCAAGTTAATGTTGAATTCATTCCTAAACTCAGCCATGCAAGAAGTAGTGCGGTACTTTTGGGCATTCAACCTCCTGACAAGTTTCCCTTGGTGTTCTATAGAGACAATTGTGCTGACAGTCAATTGACCATTGATCATGTGGACCAAGCGCAGATTGAAAATTTTAAAATATTGGAAATTTCGGGGACTGCATTGAATGTAGAACCTAGTAGAAGTGCCGTTTTATATGCCCTTGAGAAGGCGGTTAAAAATGATGTTGATGTCATATTGGATTTAGATTTTAGAGCAGATCAATGGAGCGATGTGAGGTCTTTTGGAATTACTACTCGGTCTATATTGCCAAGGGTCACGATTGCCATCGGGACTGAAGAAGAAGTTTTAGCTACAATACTTGATTCCGAAGAACAGATTAATATCTCAGATCAGCAAATATCAGCACCAACGATATCTGGTAATTTAGATCAGGCAATCCAGCGTATTCTGGCATTGGGCGTGAAAATTCTCGTTGTAAAAAACGGATCAGAGGGTGTTACCATCCATCAGTTAAATAAAGAACCAGAAAAAGTACCAGGTTTCCCCGTAGAGGTGCTGAATGTATTGGGTGCAGGAGATGCTTTCGCCAGCGGATTTATTTATGGCTATCTTGAAGGATGGGATATATATAAGTCATGTCGGATGGGTAACGCGAGTGGCGCACAAGTAGTACTACAACCCGGCTGTGCCAATTTTATGCCTACCCTTGAGGAATCATTATTATTTATTAAAGCAAAAGGAGGGTTTTGATATGAGTACTATAAAATTAACCGTAGCGCAAGCAGTTATAAAATTTCTTAATCAACAATACGTAATGCGAGATGGTGTTGAGCATCAATTTTTTGCTGGATGCTTTGGTATTTTTGGTCATGGTAATGTTGCTGGAATAGGTCAAGCTTTACAACAACAAATCGATTTTAAATACTATCAATGCCGTAATGAACAGGCTATGGTGCATACCGCTGCAGCCTACGCCAAGATGAAAAACCGCTTGAGCACTTTTGTTTGTACCACCTCCATTGGTCCGGGTGCGACCAATATGATCACCGCGGCAGCGGGTGCTACTATCAACAGGCTGCCCGTTTTGCTTTTACCTGGAGATATCTTTGCCAATAGAAATGTTGCACCTGCCTTACAACAACTTGAATCATCGTCTTCCCAAGATTTTTCTGTCAATGACTGCTTTAAACCGGTATCCAAATATTGGGACCGCATCAATCGTCCCGAACAACTGATTTCATCCTTACCTGAAGTGATGAGGGTGCTTACCTCTCCCGCTGAGACGGGGACGGTCACCTTGTGCTTACCGCAAGACGTTCAAGCTGAGGCTTTCGACTTTCCCGTGCACCTTTTCCAAAAAAGAGTTTGGAAAATTCAACGTCCAAGACCTGATCTTTCCCAATTGGCTATGGCCGCAGCATTGATTCAAGAGAGTCATAAACCGCTGATGGTAGTGGGAGGAGGAGCGCACTATAGCGAGGCTCTTGAGGTTTTGAAAAAATTTGTAAATAAAACCGGTATTCCAGTAGCTGAAACCTTTGCAGGTAAAGGCGCTTTAAGATATGATAATCCACATAATCTAGGAGCCATAGGAGCTACCGGCACCATTGGCGCGGTCGAAATGGCAAGAGAGGCAGATTTGGTCATAGGCATTGGTACAAGGTATAGCGACTTCACTACAGCTTCCAAAACTGCCTTCCAGCATCCTGAAGTTAAATTCATTAACATCAATATCTGTGAATTAGATACAGCAAAGCATGGTGGAATGATGTTGCAAGGAGATGCTAAGGTTACACTGGAAGAGTTACAGACACTTTTGGGAGACTTTAAAATTAATAAATATCATCGTCAAAAGGCTCAAAAATTCAATGAACAATGGGATAAAAGAGTAGATGAAGTTTACGATTATCGTCATGGGAAAGGCTTAAGTCAAGGAGAAATTATTGGAGCAGTAAATAATTTCTCAGATGAAAATGATGTCATGATTTCAGCTGCAGGCAGTCTACCTGGTGATTTGCATAAGTTGTGGAAGACAAAAAATAGTAAGGGGTTTCATTTGGAATATGGGAATTCCTGTATGGGCTATGAAATTGCTGGAGGGTTAGGTGCGAAAATGGCTGATCCCACCAGAGAAATATATGTGATGATAGGAGATGGGAGCTATCTCATGCTTGCCCAAGAAATTGTTACCTCCATTCAGGAAAATTTTAAACTCACGATTATTTTAATTAACAATGATGGCTATAAAAGTATCGGATCTTTGTCACGCTCACTTGGCAGCGAAGGTTACGGTACGCGGTTTTTGTACAGAAATGAACAGACAGGCCTCATTGATGGTGACGAAACAAACAAGAATGCCACACTTCCTGTTGATTTAGCAAGTAATGCTAAAAGTCTAGGGGCTCATGTAATTGAATGTCAAACTTTTAAAGATATTAAAAATGCACTGATTGAAGCTAAATCTATAAATAAAACTACCGTTATCTACACCGAATGTGATCGTCATCAAGACATAGAGGGGTATGCCTGGTGGGAAGTTCCGATTGCTGAAGCATCCCAAATGAAGAGTGTTCAAAAAGCGTACAAAGAGTATCTAAAACACAAGAAAAATCAGAGATTTTATTATTAAAATCAAAATTTATTGATCCAATACTATGGAAGCATTAAAAAATTATATTGACAACACCTGGACAGCGAGTGCTAATCTGTCAACGGTAAAGGTGTTGAATCCTGCGACACAAGAGTTGCTGGCTGAAGTTCCTATCGGATCAGCGTCAGCCAGAGACATGGATCAAGCTATTAAATCAGGCCATCAAGCGCATTTAGAATGGAAAAAAGTTCCGGTCATGCGTAGGGTTCAACCTCTTTTTAAACTCAAGAGGTTGATGGATGAAAATCTTGAGGACTTGGCCCAGACCATTACCCTTGAGTCGGGTAAGACTTTGGAAGAATCCAAAGGAGAATTGATGCGTGCCATTGAAAACATAGAAACTGCCTGTGGTACACCCATGTTGATGCAGAGTGAATTCTCTGAAGATATAGCGAGTGGTGTTGATGAATTTATGATCCGCCAGGCCTTGGGAGTTACCGCTTGTATTGCCCCATTCAATTTTCCAGCGATGATTACTTTTTGGTTTCTACCTTATGCCATTGCTTGTGGCAATGCTATGGTGGTGAAACCATCAGAAAAAGTACCCTTGACGATGATTAAAATATTTCATCTGATTGATCAATTAGATTTACCTAAAGGATTGGTAAATATGGTACATGGGGGAAAGGAAGCCGTAGATGCGCTGCTGGAGCATTCATTGGTCAAAGCGATCAGCTTTGTGGGGAGCACCGATGTAGCAAAATATATATATGCCAAAGGCGCTCAAAATGGAAAGCGGGTGCAAGCGCAAGGAGGGGCTAAGAACCCCGTAGTCATTCTTCCTGACGCAGATATTGAAATGACTTCTAAAATTGTCTCAGACAGCGTGTATGGATGTGCTGGGCAGCGATGCTTAGCCGCTTCTGTCATCCTAAGTGTTGGTGATCAAAAAAATGGAATTAGGGAGGCCCTTTATGAAAGTGCAAAAAGTAAACACATTGGTTTTGGTTTAGACCCCGAAGTAGATATGGGGCCTGTGATTACCCCTGATAGTAAATCAAGAATTAATCGCTTAATTAATTTGGGTGTAGAAGAAGGTGCCAATCTCTTGTTAGATGGGAGAACCCCTAAAGTATCTGGATATGATAAAGGTAATTTCATCGCCCCAACTATTTTAGAAAACTTGGCGCTTGATGGGAAGGTCATTGAAACAGAAATATTTGGTCCGGTCATGAGTCTCTTGCACTTGGATACCGTTGAAGAAGCGATTGCTTTTATAAATAAAAGTAAATATGGTAATTCTGCTTGTTTGTTCACAAGTAGCGGTGCAAGTGCCCGAAAGTTTCGAAATGAAGTAATGGCTGGGAATATTGGTATCAATATTGGGGTAGCAGCTCCTATGGCACAGTTTCCATTTAGTGGATGGAAAGATAGTTTTTTCGGTGACTTGCATGGTCAAGGAAGACATGCCATTGAATTTTTCACACAAACCAAAGTAGTCATAGAAAGATGGCCAAAAGAATGGTCTAGAAAATTTTAATAAGTATTTAAAGCGTAATTATTATGATAAAATTGGCCAATGCTCCATGCTCTTGGGGAGTACTTGAGTTTGACTTAGAGGGAAAAGTAGCCCCCTACGGCCAAGTTCTCGAGGAAATGAGGGCAACAGGATATCAAGGAACGGAGTTAGGAGATTGGGGTTTTTTACCTACTCAGCCGAATCTCCTTTCCCAGAATTTATCTAAATACAAATTAGATTTGCTAGGGGCGTTTGTTCCTGTAAATTTGAAGGATTCGAATACCCACCTCAAAGGTCTTACGTATGCTTTAAAAGTTGCTGGGCTGATGTATTATGCTGGTTATGAAAATGCGAAAATAGTATTAGCAGATGATAATGGGGCGGTAGAAGCAAGGGTAAAAAATGCTGGCAATATTACCTCAGCTATGGGACTGGATCCTAATGCATGGGAAATATTTGCCGAGGGGGCTAATCAAATTGCCTATGCGGTAAAAGAAGCTTATGGTCTTCAAACAGTTTTTCATCATCATTGTGCAGGTTATGTTGAGACCCCAGATGAGATCCACACCTTGCTTGAGTATACGGATAAGGGTCTAGTAGGACTGTGTTTAGATACAGGTCATTATAGTTATGGTGGGGGAAATCCCATTGAAGCTTTAACTCAATATAGGGATAGAATTTGGCATATCCATCTTAAAGATTTCGATACTAAGGTCGCCGAAAAGGCACGTTTGAACCAATGGGGCTATTTCACAAGCGTACAAAACGGCATTTTTTGTGAATTGGGTAAGGGAGCCGTTGATTTTAATAGATTTATTGATGAATTGAAAGTACATGATTATTCGGGCTGGGCTGTAGTCGAACAAGATGTGCTACCCGGAATGGGAAACCCAAAGCAATGTGCTCAGAGCAATCGTGAATATCTCAAAGGACTTGGATTATGAGAGTCACATTACACTGCTTTTTTGATGAGTATCATTTAATTCCAAAAGAGATCTATCGATGAGATGAAGAAAAGTAGAAGACTATGAACAAGGTTAAAATAGGAGTGGTCGGTTTAGGAAGATTGGGGTACCAACATGCTGATAATATAGTAAATCATGTTAGAAATGCTCAGCTATCCGCCGTTTGTAGTGTTCATGAAGACGAATTAGATCGCGCTAAAAAGGAATGGGGGCTAGACCAATGTTATACAGATTATAACGAAATGCTTGCACAAGCAGGACTAGATGCAGTGGCGATTGTTTCACCTTCAAATTTACATTGTGAACAAGTGATTTCAGCCTTAGAAAAAGAATTACATGTGTTCTGTGAAAAACCTTTAGGTATCTCTAAAGCTGAATGTTGGGTGGTAGAAAAAGCTGTTGCCGCACAACCTAAATCAGTATTTATGTTGGGGTTTATGAGGCGATATGACCCCTCATATGCTTATGCCAAAAAGAAAATAGAATCAGGCTACATTGGTCGACCCATATTATTTAGGGGATACAGTGTAGATCCTGCATCAGCGATTGATGGAGCTATAAAATATGCAGCCAACAGCTCTGGTCAGTTTCTTGATATGGCCATTCATGATATAGATTTGGCACGCTGGTTTTTACAATCAGAGCCCAAATCTATTTATGCCATCGGAGGCTGTTATGCACATCAAGAATTTGCGAAATATGAGGATGGCGATAATGTTTCTGCCCTTATGCAATTTAAAAATGAGAGTATGGCTTTTTTATTGGCGGGCCGTACGGCTCCACATGGCTACAATATAGAAACTGAAATCATAGGTACGCTCGGACAAATTAGAATAGGTTCTGTACCACAGAAAAACCTCGTTGAACTATTTGATGCCGCGGGTATTCGTAAAGAATGTACATATTCATTCTCAGAGAGATTTCATGAGGCCTTTGTCAATGAGGTGCAAGAGTTTGTGGATTGTATTCTAGAGGACAGAAAACCAAGTGTTTCTGCTCACGATGGCACACGGGCTACCATTATAGCCGAACTTGCGACTCAATCTTTCAAGAACAATGAATTAATTAAAATTGATTAAGGGATCGTAACCCATTTAAAAACATCAAAATGAAGCAAATAAAAATAGGAATCATAGGGATTGGGCGGATGGGACAGATCCATCTGGATAATCTTATGCAGAAATTTTCAGAAGTAGAGGTAGTTGCGATTTCAGACATTAATGTAGAGGCGAGAAAATGGGCAGCGAAATATAACATATCTAAATTTTACTCGGATTATCAAGACCTCATCTCTAATCAGGAGGTCAATACCGTGGTCATTTGTTCTCCAACGAATCAACATGCAGAAAACATCATAGCTGCCGCTCAAGCAGGTAAAAATATTTTTTGTGAAAAGCCTATGGATTTGTCAATACAGACTGCAATGAGGGTTTTGCAAATCGTTGAAAAGGCTGGCGTCAAATTTATGTTAGGATTTAATCGTCGATTTGATCCAAATTTCATGAAGATAAAAAGCTTAATCGATGAAGGAAAAGTAGGGGAGCCACAAATAGTTAAAATCACGAGTCGAGATCCTGCACCACCACCGATTGATTATATAAAATCTTCTGGTGGGATGTTTCTAGACATGACCATTCATGATTTTGATATGGCTAGGTTTATGGTCAGTAGCAAGGTCAAATCAATTTTCGCTGTGGGTAGAAACCTCATAGATCCTGAAATTGGCATCGCTGGAGACATCGATACCGCCGTGGTAACGATCACCTTTGAAAGCGGTGCCATCGCCACTATAGACAACAGCCGTCAAGCCGTTTATGGGTACGACCAAAGAGTGGAAGTATTTGGGTCCGAAGGCATGGCCGGTACGGAGAATAATAAATCAGATAATCATTACTACTACAATAAAAAGGGCCAATCGGAATCCTTACCGCTTCATTTTTTTATGGATAGATATATTCCCTCTTATTTTAATGAAATGAAGGCTTTTATTCATTGTATTGTTCATGACGAAGCACCAAAAGTAGGAGGTCAAGATGGCTTAATTTCATTGGCTATGGGATGGGCAGCCAATACATCTATGCAAGAAAATAGGGTAGTGATGTTAAAAGAGATGCTTAATTAAGATAACCACTAAAAAAGTCAGTATAAAATTTAACTTTTAGACAAAACAGAATATGTATACTTTCATGACTTTCTTGGCATTCACCTTGTTTGTCGCAATTTACTCTTGGTATAAATTGCGAAATGAAAAGTTAGATTCTCAGGATGGATATTTTCTGGGTGGAAGAAGTTTAACCGGTCCTGTAATTGCAGGATCTATGTTGTTGACCAATATCTCCACAGAACATTTGATTGGTATGAATGGATCTTCTTACAAAAATGGATTCATCATCATTGGCTGGGAAGTCACTTCGGCACTTGCTTTAGTGTTGGCAGCCATATATTTTGTTCCAAAATACTTAAAAATGGGTTTAACTACGATTCCCCAATATCTAGAAAATCGATTTGATAGCTTGACTCGAACCCTAGTCGCCTTATTTTTGATTATTTCTTTTGTAGTAACTCTCTTACCTATAGTACTTTATACTGGAGCCATTAACTTAGAAAGCATCTTTGATATTTCAGGCGTTCTTGGTGTAAGCAAGACGGAAGGCCTTTGGATAACCGTAGGATTGGTTGGCTTATTGGGATCTATTTATGCCGTTTTTGGTGGTTTAAAGGCCGTAGCTATTTCTGATACCGTCAACGGATATGGCTTATTGATAGGAGGGACTGCCATTCCGATACTGGCTTTGGTGAGTATCGGTGATGGAAATCTGCTCATAGGTTTGGAAAAAGTATTTAACGCCGTTCCAGAAAAGTTTAATGTGATCGGGGCTAAAGATTCAGTCATGCCTTTTGAAACCTTATTTACCGGGTTGATCATCAATCAAATTTATTTCTGGTGTATGAATCAAAACATTATTCAACGGGCATTAGGCGCTAAAAACCTTATAGAGGCCCAGAAAGGCTTACTTTATACGGGGGTTTTAAAAATATTTGTACCTATCATCATCATTCTACCAGGCGTTATTGGATTTTATTATTTTGGAGATAGCTTTTATGATCAGCAAGACATGATCTATCCTGAGTTAATTAAAAAGGTCATGCCCAAATGGTTTACAGGTTTATTTGCGGCTGTGGTGATGGGTGCGGTGCTGAGTACATTCAACAGTGTACTTAATAGTGCTGCCACAATTTTTAGTGTAGATGTTTATAAAAGACATATCAATCCATCTTCGAGCGATCGAAAAATGGTGAAAGTAGGGAAGTCAGTATCTGCAATATTGGCCATATTCGCAATCATTACCGCACCGATGGTAGCCAATGCATCAGATGGCCTATACCAGCTTTTACAACAACTGAATGGTATTTTCTTTATTCCAGTGGCTTCCATCATGCTCGCAGGCTTTTTTTTACCTAAAATATCTGCTATGGGAGCAAAATCGGCGCTTTTTTCGGGTTTATCATTTTATATTATCTGTATTTTTATTTTAGATGTAGATCTTCATTTTATTCATATATGGGGTATTGAATTTTTATTAAATATGGCTATTATGTTTGGTGTTTCCTATTTCTATCCAAATCAAAAAAGTTTAGATATCGGTGATATTAATTTATTGGACTTAACCGAATGGAAGCATACTAAAAAACTGTCTATAGGTTTGTGTATAGTAACCCTTCTAATTTATATTGTGTTAGGGCAAGCGGGTTAAGTTTATATTGTAATTCTATTTCAGAAGGATCACTCTATTATTGCGTAATGCCGCAATGCGCTGTCTTATCATGTTGAGCCATCACAAGAAAAAAATTTGTTATTTTGATTTTGGTAACGTTTTACGAACCTGTGCATAGAAGAGGAATTTATAGGATAATTCACAATAGGCCTAATGGACGTATGTTGATTATCTCAAATACTTTTCAAAACAATAACTTAACATAATATAAATTATATAACAAAATTATAGATTTGTCGTAATCCGAAAATGGCGCGTATTCCAGTATCTGCGGCAAGCGATAAGATCAGATATATATGTGTTGGCACTAGACCGGCTGAGTTGTATATGATAAAATCTAAGTAAAGGCAAATACATAATTCGTGATTGCAAATCTATCGTGGACGACTAGTCTAGCCGCACACGACGCAGATCTATATAATTGATATTATGTCTGCGCGAGAAATCCAGCCCTGCAAGCTGAACTCTCATTAAAATGATCTGCCAGATCAATCTTAACATTTGTGTCTCTCGCTTGACTTCGCGGCAGACGCCTATTCCAAAGCGCTCAAGTAAATAGTACACCGTATCGGTGGAGTGACAAGCCAGCTCAATCTTTTAGATTGACGATTCGATTCCTGATATATAATCCGTTTACTACTTTACTCAGTTCATCTTCTCTAATGCAAACCATTTTCTTACATTATAGAAAAAGTCTTTATTCCTAGTAATGACAGACATGAACTAATGCATATTATTTCTAAGCTATACTATCTCATTATCAAAAACTTATGTTACCATTACAACCTCTTTTAACTGATGTTTAGGAGTAATCTGCTAGAAATTTATCAAAGCCTCAGTCAGTCATCAAAGTGCAATTGGTCCTTATTCCTTCGGCAGCAAATTTAGAGATTGCTTTTACCCCATCTTTGAACATCGTAATCTTTACGACGATTTAAGCATCAATCTTAGTTAGTTTCCTACCTTCTAATAGCATTTCTTCATATGTAGTCGCTATCACTTCTGCACTTAACTTTATCATCTGCGATATTGCATATCGCTTTGTAATGAGCCATTTGATTGGCGCGACCGGTTATATTTCTATTTTCTATCAAGGATGGATTAGTGGTTACTCCGTCTAATATACCCAAATCATAGGCTTCTTAAATTTCGGACACATTTGCCTTGTCCATAAAGAATTTCATTGTTTTCTAGTTTAGTTATAAGAATGATTTAATATTTTTTGTGATACACCCAATGGTTTATTACCATAGTATCAATCCCGATATAAATTTGGCAGATCTGTATTAAACAATACATCTGGATCATTATAAAACTCTATAAAATCCAATACTCCTTCATGACCAGGATAAGGTCCATGAAAATGATTCTTATCTTCATTTCTCCAAATCAAAGCGTAGGCGATTTTTTGAGTTGTTTCATTTTCTTTTATGCCCTCCAATAACCAATTTGTCCACCACAATTTTGTTTTAACATTCCCAGATGCAGCAATCAAGCAACTATCCGCAGTTGACATAACAGCTGAGAAATACGACGCCAATACAAAACCTGCGATACTGATAGGCAGTACACTGCTAAGCATCATGGGCAAAGCCTTATGTTATCTTGTCCGAAAACATTCACGAGATAAAACTGATTGACCTCCATTTTTTATGATTAATTCTTAGCTGATGACTAGTAAAAATTGTTCATAATTAATTAGTTATGATAAAGTATAAGGTTAATTTACTATTGTTCCTAATCATTATAAAAGTAATTTGTTGAAAACGAAGCGAATAGAATTGAGCATTGACATAAATAAAATAAGACAGCTACTTGTTTAATTTTTTGATCCAAGAAGAACGCTTAGATGTCCTCCCCCACTTTCACGAAATTCTGATGTGATCATTAACTATTTCAAGGTTATGAAGTTGATCAATGAGTTAATTTATTTTTTTTTAGAATGTATTTGATTGCGGTAAATGAGATCATTTTTTGGGATGAACGGAATCCTTGATCAGTAAATTATTTCAACCTTATCAAACCATTTAACCAAAACCAACACATTCTAAATATGAACCCACGAGCTCTATGAATTGTTATTTAATTTAGAGGTACCAAAATAAACAGATGAATGAAAAGAAGCCCGAGCTTATATATTTATACATGCATATTTTTTTTAATACTTTTTTCAGGTTGCCAAACATCTGTTAAAAAAGAAAAACGTTCTCAAATAGATACATCCTCAGTATCTAAAAAGACAACGATCCAAGATGTAGAACAAGGCATTCGAGCCAATATAGATGCCCAAATCAAAGCAGGTGATGGTTATTTCACTTTTTGGAATGACAGTATAGAATTGAGTTTGAAATTGGTCCGAGTGCATACAGAGTACTTATCTGTACTTGGATCCAATGAATTCTTCGCTTGTGTAGACCTAGCTACAGAAAATGGAGACGTCTATGATGTAGACTTCTTTCTCGAAGGTTCGGTAGGTGATATGAAGGTAACCCAGACAGATGTGCATAAACTCAATGGAAAGCCTTATTATGCTTGGAAGCAAGGTGAGAACAAAATCTGGCATACGGTTCCTGTTGAAAATGCAGATTCCGAACTCTTGGGTGTGATTGAAAGTATTGATCGCTTTACCTTCACTTATGAAGTAAAACTGCCTGAATTAAGTGAATCTGCGGAGATTTGGCTTCCTCTAGCGCAAAGTGATTCTTTCCA
>ENA-OQVM01001601-OQVM01001601.1-marine-metagenome-genome-assembly--contig:-NODE-1601-length-29432-cov-8.690138_pt1 | contig 29432 bp, 19 predicted proteins | sample MGYA00237776_ERZ505498 | MGnify/ENA primary metagenome ERZ505498 (study PRJEB26159, sample SAMN06265151) | marine metagenome | isolation source: Helgoland LTER site | place: Germany:Helgoland, sampling...
ACAATACTCATAAAAAATGGACGCATTTTATCTACATTGGAAATCTTATAAAAATTTTCATTTCCAATTTTTAGTTGTTTTCCTTCAACTTTTTTATTTTCAACCAATGATTCTAAATCACCAACATAAATCTTTTCGGGCATATTTTATTTTTAAATTTTAATACTCAAAAAAGATGCTAATAAAATTATTTATTCACTAACTATTTTACTTGAGGCACTTATCTAAAAATAAGTGTATTATTTCTATATATTTTTGATAAAACCTATACATTTAATTAAACCCCCTGTTTAGTGGTAAATAGATTTTTTTAATCTGTAAACCTTTTCTATGATTTAAAATGTATTGTTTTATCATCGCTAAATGTTTACCTATTGTATAGGTGTATTAATGTTTTACGTAACAGTTTAAGAATCTTCTTTTATCTTATATTCATCATCTAACAATTGTTTCTTTGTTTTTTTATCAATTATTAAATGTAAAGGGGAATATATTGTGTATTCATTTAAAATTCTTTAAATTTTATGTAAAATTCTCTGAAATATTAATTAACAACCTTAAGTTTGTAAGTGTATGCACAAATCTAGTTTTGTAAATATTATTGGCAATCCTAATGTAGGTAAATCATCTCTGACTAATTTTTTATTGGGTCATAAGTTGTCTATTATTACATCTAAAGCTCAAACAACAAGACACAGAATTTTGGCTCTTATTAATGATGTTGACTTTCAGCTTGTAATTTCTGATACACCTGGTATAATTGAACCCGCTCATAAGCTTCACAAATCTATGATGGATTTCGTATTACCTACTATTGAAGATGCTGACATTCTTTTGTACATGGTTGAATATAAGGACCATAATTTAAAAGATAACTCCTTATTCAATAAGATCGTTAATATTAAAGTGCCTCTTTTAATTATTCTTAATAAAATTGACTTAATAGATCAAGAAAAATTAGAAGGTGAATTAGATTTTTGGAATGATAAAGTTCCTAATGCTGAAATTTGGCCAATTTCTGTCAAAGAGTCATTTAATATTGATAAATTATTGGATAGATTAGTTGAACTAAGTCCTGAATCTCCCCCATATTTTCCAAAGGATCAGCTCACTGACAAAAATGAAAGATTTTTTGTAAATGAGATAATTAGAGAAAAGATTTTATTGAATTTTAAAAAGGAAATTCCTTACTCTGTAGAAGTAACAACTGAAGATTTTAACGAAGCAGAAGCTATTATTAAGATTAGGTCAATAATTATTGTAGAAAGAGATTCTCAAAAAGGAATTATTATTGGTCATAAGGGTGCTGCAATTAAAAAAGTTGGTACACAAGCTAGGATTGATTTAGAGAGTTTTTTTAATAAAAAGATTTTTTTAGACCTTCAAGTCAAAGTCAATAAAAACTGGCGATCTGATGAAAAATTACTCAAAAAATTTGGATACCATCAAAAATAATTTTTATTAAAATAAAAGTTTAGTTTTGTACACCTTAAAAAAATCAAAATGAGTTCAATCGTAGCTATTGTTGGAAGACCAAATGTTGGAAAGTCAACTTTTTTTAATAGACTAATCCAAAAAAGAGATGCTATTGTTGATTCACAAAGTGGTGTTACTAGAGATCGTCACTATGGTTATTCATTTTGGAATGGAAAAGATTTTACAGTAATTGATACTGGGGGTTTTATGCTTGGCGGTGAGGATAATTTTGAAAAAGAAATTAATACTCAGGTTATGATAGCTATTGAAGAGGCTGATATAGTTGTTTTCGTAGTTGATGTCGAGACTGGAATTAACTCAATGGATAGTGAAATATCAAGATTACTGCACAAATCTAATAAAGATGTGATTTTAGCGGTAAATAAAGTAGATAATTCTAAAAGACAACTTGATTCCACTGAATTTCATTCACTTGGTTTTGAAAAAATATTTAATTTCAGTGCTATAAATGGTGGAGGAACAGGAGAATTATTAGATTCATTAGTTTCATTGATGCCCGAAGATTCAGTGATTGAAAATGATGAAATTCCTGGTTTTGCAGTTGTAGGCCGTCCTAATTCTGGCAAATCATCTTTTATTAATGCTCTTTTAGGTGTAGATCGTTATGTTGTTAAAGACTTAGCTGGTACAACACGAGATAGTATAGATACACATTTTAACCGTTTCGGTTTTGATTTTAAATTAATTGATACTGCTGGAATTAGAAAAAAATCAAAAATTAGTGATGATGTTGAATTTTATTCTGTAGTTAGATCAATACGTACAATCGAAAATTCAGATGTTTGTTTAATAATTTTTGATGCTACAAGATCTTTCGATAGTCAGGTTAAAAATATCTTTTGGTTAGCTGCTAGAAATAATAAAGGAATTGTAATTCTAGTTAACAAATGGGATTTGGTTGATAAAAAAACTAATACTATTAAATTATTTGAAGAACAAATTAGAAAAGAATTAGAGCCGTTTACTGATATTCCAATTGTATTTATTTCTAGTTTAACAAAACAAAGAATTTTTAAGGCTATTGAAACAGGTATGATGGTGTATAAATGTCGTTCAAAAAAAATCGTTACTCGAAAATTTAACGAAACCATGCTTCCAATAATAGAAAAAACACCTCCTCCTGCATACAAAGGGAAATATGTTAAAATTAAATTTTGCACACAACTTCCTTCTTCATTTCCTCAATTTGCATTTTTTTGTAATCTTCCTCAGTATATAAAAGATCCTTATAAACGATTTATAGAAAATAAAATAAGAGAAATTTATGACTTTAATGGAGTGCCAATTAGGATATTTTTCAGAAAAAAATAATCAAAGTTCATTTTTGATATTTAATAACTTTGTTTTTATTTTTTCTAATTTTTTAATTACTTCAAAATTTTTATTTAAAGTTTTTAATTGATATTTAGCCCCATCAAGGGTATACCCTTTTTCTTTTACTAAGTGGTGTATTGTTTGTAGTTTTTCTACATCTATTGATGAATATCTTCTTGTTCCTTTATTGTTTTTTTTAGGGCTTAATTCTTCGAATTCTTTTTCCCAAAATCTTATAAGTGAAGCATTAACATTAAATGCTTTGGAAATTTCTCCAATACTATAATATAATTTTTGAGGTAAATTAACATGCATTAATCTAGAGATTGGTTTTCTTGATTAGCTAATCTTAGAAGTTCATCAAATTCATCAGGAGTAAGATTACCAAGATAAAAATTAATTGGATTAACTCTTTTTTTATCAATTTGAACTTCATAATGAAGGTGGGGTGCTTGTGATCTACCAGTGCTTCCTACAAACCCGATTACATCTCCTTTTTTAACATTTTGTCCTCTTTTAACATTATACTTATTTAAGTGAGCATAAAGAGTAACATAACCAAAACCATGATCAATCCTTATGTGTTTGCCATATCCAGTTGATCTAGAATCAGCTCTAACGATTTTACCATCGCTTGCAGCGTAAACAGGAGTATTTCTTGGCGCTGTAAAATCCATTCCTGAATGCATTTTTCTTGATTTATTAAATGGATCAGTTCTGTAACCAAATCCTGAAGCCATTCTTGTTAAATCACTTTGCTTAATAGGCATAATTGATGGAATTGCAGCCATAAGCTTTTCTTTTTCACTAGCTAATCTTTCAATTTCATCAAGAGATTTTGATTGAATAACAATTTGTTTTGTAAGTATTTCAATTTTTTTAGTTGTTTCAATTACTAATTTAGAATTATCAAAACCTTCCAAATTTTCATACCTATTAACACCACCAAACCCGGCTTTTCGAACCTCACTTGGAATAGGATTAGTTTCAAATAAAACTCTGTAAATATTATTATCTCTTTGTTCAATTTCGTCGAGTACAATGTTGAGTTGATTTAGTTTTTTATTCATCAACTCAAATTGAAATTTATAATTTGAAATTTCTCTAGCTTGTGAAAGCTCAGTAGGTGTGTTAATTATAGGGGATTTAAGTAGTGTTAGAAGTGATACAATTCCAAAGAATGAAGATGCTATTAAAAAAGTTAAAATATTTCTTAATTGAACCCCTTTGCTTACTTTGATCTTTCTGTAAGAAAGTGTTTTTGTGTCGTAATAATATTTGGTCTTAAACATTAATTAAATTATACTAATTTTACGCTTAAATTACTTTATATAATATTAAGTAAATATATAAAATTGTTTTTTTTAATATCTATTACTAATTTAATAATTAATGAATTCTAATAAAGTTCGTTCTACCTTTCTCGATTTTTTCAAAAATAAAGATCATAAAGTAGTGAAATCTGCTCCAATGGTTATGAAAAATGATCCTACATTGATGTTTACAAATGCAGGAATGAATCAATTTAAAGATAACTTTTTAGGCAACTCTAATATTGAAAACAAAAGAGTTACTGATACTCAAAAATGTCTAAGAGTATCAGGAAAACATAATGATTTAGAAGAAGTTGGTATAGACACTTATCATCATACCATGTTTGAAATGCTTGGTAACTGGAGTTTTGGAGATTATTTTAAAGAAGATGCAATTAAATGGGCTTGGGAACTGTTAACCGAAGTTTATAAAATAAATAAAGAATCATTATATATCACAGTTTTTGAGGGCTCTAAAGATGATAATACTGATTTAGATCAAGATGCTTTTGATATTTGGTCTAAAATAGTTGATAAAGAAAAAATTATTTTAGGTAATAAAAAAGATAATTTTTGGGAAATGGGTGATGTTGGCCCGTGTGGACCATGTTCTGAAATTCATGTTGATATTAGAACAGATAAAGATAAATTAATTATACCTGGTAAAGAGTTGGTTAATAAAGACCATCCCGAAGTAATTGAAATATGGAATTTAGTTTTTATTCAATTTAATAGGAAAAATAATGGCAGTTTAGAAAATCTTCCTTCAAAGCATATCGATACTGGAATGGGATTTGAAAGACTTTGTATGGTTTTACAGGGAGTTAAATCAAATTATGACACTGATGTGTTTACTCCCTTAATAAATGAATTAGAGAATATTTGTGATGTAAAATATGGTGATTCTAAGAAATCTGATATTGCATTTAGAGTTGTTGTTGATCATTTAAGGGCAGTTGTTTTTTCTATTGCAGATGGTCAATTACCCTCAAATAATGGAGCAGGTTATGTCATAAGAAGAATTCTAAGACGAGGGGTTAGGTATGGTTATACATTTTTAAATCTAAAAAGTCCATTTATCTTTAAACTTGTTAAGACTCTTTCAAATCAGTATTCTTCAGTTTTTCCAGAATTAAACTTTCAAATTGATATTATTGAAAATGTAATTAAAAAAGAAGAAGAATCTTTTCTACGAACTTTAGACAAAGGAATTATTAAGCTAGATGAAATAATTTCAAAAAATAAATCGAACATAATTTCAGGGGCAAATGCTTTTGAGTTGTATGATACATTTGGATTTCCTATAGATTTAACAGCTCTTATTTTAAGAGAAAAGAAAATGAATTATGATTTAAATGAATTTGATAGTTTAATGCTAGATCAAAAAAACAGATCAAAAGCTGCTGTTAATAATCAAAATCAAGAGTGGATATCTTTGTCTGATAATTTTCATCAAACAGAATTTTTGGGTTATGATCAGCTAAATGCTGAAACGAAGATATCAATGTACAGGGAGTCGATTACTAAAAAGGGAGACTCTATTTTTCATTTAGTTTTTGAATCAACTCCTTTTTATGCTCAAGGCGGTGGTCAGATAGGAGATACTGGTTTTATTGAAACAATTGAAGATTCTACTATAAAAATCTTAAATACTGTTAAAGAAAATGATACTATAATTCATGTGACTAATCAACTTCCAAAAGAATTAAAATCACTTATTTCTGTTTATGTTGATAAGAAGGCACGTTTTGATAGTTCTTGTAATCATACTTCAACGCATTTACTTCATCAGGCGTTAAGACATGTTTTAGGAACTCATGTTCAACAGAAAGGTTCAATGGTTTCTGACAAATATTTAAGATTTGATTTTTCACATTTTGAAAAATTAAATGAAACTCAAATAAATGATGTTCAGAACTTTGTAAATAAAAAAATTGATGATCATTTAAATCTTGAAGAAAATAGATCTGCAGATTATAATGAATGCTTAAATAATGGAGTTATAGCTTTATTTGGAGAAAAGTATGGCGATAAAGTTAGATCAGTAAAGTTTGGAAGTTCAATCGAACTCTGTGGAGGAACACACGTGAAAAACACTAGCTTAATTAAAAATTTCATTATAAAATCTGAATCAGCAATTTCAACGGGTGTAAGACGAATAGAGGCAATAAGTGGAGTAGCTGCAAAAGATTTTTTAAATGAAAAAATAAGCACTTTAAGTAAAGTCAATTCTTTATTAAATAACGAAAAGGATATTTTGGGTGCGATAAATAAACTTAAAAATCAAAATATACAACTAACTAAAAAACTCGATAATTACAGTAGCGAATTATCTAAGTTTTATTTGAACGAAATTGTAAATCATATTGAAAAAAAGAATTCTGTTAACTTTTGTTATCATCAATTTTCATGCTCACCAGAATTGTTAAAAAATTTAGCTTTTAACTCTGGAAAACAAATTGACAATTTATTTTTAATATTAGTTTGTGTAAATGAAGGTAAAGTATATTTAACATGCTATATTTCCAAAAAACTTGTTAAATCTATGAACTTGAATGCAAATGATGTGGTTAAGACATTAAGTCAATACATTGATGGATCAGGAGGAGGACAGCCTTTTTTTGCTAATGCTAGTGGAACTAAATTAGATGGAATCCCAAAATTATGGGAAGCAGCAAAAAAGTTATTTTAATTATTTAATTTCAATTTCCGGCGGGTAAACATCTAAGATTTTACTTACATAAGAACTCACTAAATCATCTCTATTTATTCTTTTACTACTAGATAAAAAACCAGTTCCTTTACCTTGCCATATTAATTGTTTAGTCTTAGTATCAATTAAATCTATATATAATGCACCTTGAGATGTTGAATACGCTACTTGTCTATGAGCTCTACCGTAGTTAGGGTACCAACCTGTATAATATGGACTATAATAAGTGTTATCTATATAAATATTTTCTGAAGATTTTGTAGCTATATTAATCAAAACATCAGGATTTTCATCAATAGTTAATCCTTTACTTAATAATGAACTTTGTATAGATTTAAGTATTCTTTTTTTATCAATATCTGAGATTTCAACTTTATCAATTCCAGATTTGTAAAAGGCAAAAGTTTTATATTTTGAAAAATCAGCTTCTGAATCATAGTCTGACGCTACTCTTACTGTGCCACAGCTAAATAATATTATTGATGTTAAAAGTACAATTGAAAGAAATTTTAAATTTTTCATAATTTTAATTTACATATAAAAAGCAAAAATAATGCCTTAATTATTTTAAATTTAATTTTTTTTAGATTTAGATCATAACTTTTTTATTTAAAATGTCTTTTTTTCAAAATATTAAAACTGAAAATATTTATTTGGACGTCTTGAACTTAAATCAAGGTTTTAAAATTTACATGAAAAGAGAGGATTTGATTCATCCAATTTTTTCAGGTAATAAATTTCGAAAATTGAAATATAACCTTAAGGAATTAAAAAAAAATAAAAATTCACTATTAATTAGTTTCGGAGGTGCTTTTTCAAATCATTTATTGGCAGTTGCTTACTTGGGGAAAATTGAAGGAATTAAAACTTTAGCAATAGTTAGGGGAGAAGAACTAAGAGATTTCAAATTAAACACAACTTTACAAAAATGTTCCGATTTTGGAATGGAATTCGAATTTGTTTCAAGAGAAAAATACAGAGAACGAAATACTAATAAATACAATTGTGAGCTACAAAATAAATTTAAGAATGCATATATAGTTCCTGAGGGTGGTACAAATATGCTTGGAGTTAAAGGATGTGAGGAAATTTTATCTAAATATGACAAAGAATTTTTTGATGTAGTTTGTGTGCCTGTTGGCTCAGGAGGAACTTTTTCTGGTTTGATTAATTCTAGTTTAGAAAAACAAAAAATATTAGGATTTTCTGCATTAAATAATAGTAATATAAGTGAAGTAATTAATAAATTTGTAAAGAAAGATAATTGGAAATTGTTTGATGAAAGTTTTTTTGGTGGTTATGCAAAATTTAATAATGAATTAATAAATTTTATTAATAACTTCTATAAAAAACATAATATTAAGTTAGATTCCGTTTATAATGCTAAAATGATCTTCAGAATATTGGATTTAATAAATAATAACAATTGGGATTTTGGAAAGAATATTTTAGTTATAAATACAGGTGGAACTCAATCAGTCGAAGGAATTAATAAATTACTTAAAAAGAAAGGATGCGGAACCATAAATTATTAATAATTGCTTTTATTATTTTTTTTAACTCATGTGGAGTCAAAAAAGTATCTTATCGTGACAATAATCCTAAAAAAATTAAAAACAAATCGGTAAAATCGGTTAATCGTTTTTTTAAGACAATGACCAATGAACAAAGAACTCATTGGTATGTTAATACGTATTCTAAAATTTCAATTGATGAAATGAAAAAATTCGGAATTCCAGCTAGTATTACAATGGCTCAAGGTATATTAGAGTCTAATTCAGGAAAAGGTAGTCTTGCTTTAAAATCAAATAATCATTTTGGAATTAAATGTCACAAGGGTTGGAGGGGGAAGAAAGTTTATCACGATGACGATGCAAAAGGAGAATGTTTTAGAAAGTATAAGAATCCAGATAAATCATATAGAGATCATTCTATTTTTTTAGAATCTAGAGATCGATATAATTTTTTATTTAAATTAAATAAGAGAAATTATGTTAAATGGGCAAAAGGTCTTAGGAAAGCTGGATATGCAACTGATCCAAAGTATGCAGATAAATTAATTTCAATTATCGAAAGGTATGAGCTTTGGAAACTAGATGGTTCAAAAAAACCACTAAATAAATCCAGAGAAAAAAAATTATCCAAAAAACAAGTTGAAATAAAGGTTGATTCTAAATCATTATACATTGTAAAAAAAGGTGATACTTTATATTCAATTTCAAAAAAACAAAATATTAGTGTTTCTGAACTTATTAGGTTGAATAATATTAAAAACAACAATTTAAGTGTAGGTCAATCATTAAAAATATTTAATAAATAATGTTGTACAAGAGAAGTAGTATGCTTTTTAGTGAAGCGAAAAAATATATTCCTGGAGGTGTTAATTCACCTGTGAGAGCCTTTAAATCAGTTGGTGGTTCACCTATTTTTGCATCCAAAGCTTTAGGCGCTTACGTCTATGATGAAGATGGAAATAAATATATTGATTACATCTCCTCATGGGGACCAATGATACTGGGTCATGCACATCCTAAGGTGATTAAAGCTATATCTGAAACAGCTAAAAATGGAACCTCTTTTGGAATGCCAACAACTTTAGAAACAGATCTAGCTAAATTATCTTTGTCTATGGTTCCAGAAATGGAGAAAATTAGATTTGTTAATTCTGGAACAGAGGCTTGTATGAGTGCAATTAGATTAGCTCGAGGGTTCACAAATAAAGAAAAAATAATAAAGTTTTCTGGATGCTATCATGGACACTCTGATTCCTTTTTAATTGAAGCGGGTAGTGGAGTAGTAACTTTTGGAACTCCCAATAGTCCTGGCGTAACAAAAGGAACAGCTCAAGACACCTTAATTGCTCCATATAATAATTTAAATTATGTGAAAGAACTTTTTCAAAAGAATAAAGATGAAGTTGCAGCTATTATAATAGAACCAGTAGCTGGCAATATGGGCTGTGTTATTCCACAAAATGGGTTTATTGAGGGTTTAAGAAAATTATGTGATCAGAACAATTGTCTTTTGATTTTTGATGAAGTTATGACTGGCTTTAGGCTTGCTAAGGGAGGTGCTCAAGAAGTTTTAGGTGTAAATGCAGATATAGTTACTTATGGAAAAGTAATTGGTGGAGGATTACCTGTAGGAGCTTTTTCCTCAAGAGATGAAATAATGAATAATCTCTCACCTGAAGGTTCAGTTTACCAAGCTGGTACTCTTAGTGGAAACCCTCTTGCAATGTCAGCTGGATTAGCTACTTTATCTGAATTAAAAATTAATGATAATATTTATAAGAGTTTAGATGAAAAATCATCTTATTTAGAAAAAGGTATGTATGAAGTTCTTGGTAAAACATCACTAGATTTTAAAATAAACCGATTGGGATCCATGATATCATTACATTTTTGTTCTGATGAAGTTATAGACTTTAAATCATCTCAAAAAGGTAATAATGAAAAATTTAAAAAGTATTTTCACGGTATGTTAAGTGCAGGGATTTACCTTCCTCCAAGTGCATTTGAAAGTTATTTTTTAAACGATGCACTTACATATTCTGATATAGACTATACCCTTGATGCATTAATAAAAGTTTCAAAAACTCTTTAAATAGGCTTTCCAGCAAGTATTTTATTGATTTTTGCCATTGCCATATCTAAATGCATTTTAGTCATTTGATCAGATCTGTTTTTATGCTTTTTAATATCTTTTCTTAGTTCTAATAATTGTCCAACAGCAATAGTTCTAATATCTGACTGACTGACTTTTACAGATGTAACTCTTCCTCTTGCCCAAGATGGTATAGAGCTCTGTTCTTCGTTCATTATATAGCTAATTCTGTCTAAGTAAGCTAATTGCAAATTTCTTCTGTAAACATCTATTTTCTTATGTGAATATAGTTCTTTCCAAATTCCTTTTTTCAAATCAGACATCATATCAATTAAAGTATATGCGGTTTTTCCGTTTATTGCTTCATTTTCAATAAGTCTTGCCATTTTACCAAAATCTAAAATACTATTTAAAGTTCTTGACTGAGTGCTTCTAATTCTATTAGTTATTCCGGCAAATTCAATTTTATTCAGAATATTATTGTCAATCATCCATGTTGGTGTATCAAAAAGTTGTTCATGTAAAAAATTCATACATTTTTTTTGATGAGATTTTTTAACGTGCGAATAAACTGGACCTTCTTGATCAAAAGTTTTGTAATATTGATACACTCCCCCAATATTTGAACTTACATGACCCATATAGCGATTGAACTGTGTAAGGACTTGCCCATACATTGTTTGAAGATCAGAATAATCTTTACCATCTTCAGATGTCCATTTAGTAAGGTTTGGAACAATTCTTTTTAAATTTAATATTCCATATTCACTTGCCTTAACGGCATCGTCTCCCAAATCTTCAGTTTGTGAGCTTGGATCAATACCAGCACTTCCAAATCTGTGCATTAAGCTATTTTCATTATCTCTTATCCATTTGTCTAATGTTTTCTTTTCCTCTTTTGCTGTTTTTGCATCAGGAATTGGTCTATAACCCCATCTAACCGCATGTTTATCATAAACTCCAATATCAGGCATTAGAGCAACTCCTTTGTCTTCAGGTTGAGCTATATAATTAAATCTAGCATAATCCATAATTGATGGAGCTGTACCATATTTTTTAGTAAAAGTTGCAGATCTAAGTGAGTCTACAGGATAAGCGCTACTGCTACCCATATTATGTGGTAAACCAATAGTATGTCCAACTTCGTGTGCTGAAACGAATCTAATTAATCTTCCCATCACTTCGTCATCAAAGGATACTCCTCTTGCATCTTCATTTATAGCTGCAGTTTGAACGAAAAACCAATTTCTTAATAACGTCATTACATTGTGATACCAATTTATGTCTGATTCTAAAATCTCCCCTGATCTTGGGTCACTAACATGAGGCCCGTTAGCATTTGGTATCGGAGAAGCTAAATATCTTACTACAGAGTATCTTACATCCTCTGGACTCCATTCAGGATCTTCTTCTTTTGTTGGAGGATCTTTTGCAATTATTGCGTCTTTAAAACCAGCTTGCTCAAATGCTACTTGCCAATCTTCTATTCCTTCTTTCAAATATTTTCTCCATTTTAATGGCGTTGCCCTATCAATATAGTATACAATTTGTTTTTTTGGAGTAACTAACTCCCCATTTTTAAATTTTTCTAAATCTTCATCTTTTACTTCTAATCTCCATCTATCCAAATATTTTAAAGATTTACTCTCTTGTACATCCAGTCCATAATCAACTTGACTTCTAGCAAACCAACCGACTCTTTGATCAAAATATCTTCTTTTCATTGGTGTTTTAGGCAATAATATCATTGAATTATTAATTTCAAGGGATATAGTTCCTGTGCTTGAGTTTGAAGGTGGTGATGAAGAATTGTATGTCTTTACATGTCTTGATTCAATATTTTCAGGATAACTTTTTATAGACTCTATAAAAGATTTTTTTGAATTTAAACTGGATATTTTATAACCTTTTCTTCTACTTTGAGGAAAACCTAATGGTTTTACATCTTCATTAAATAGTTTTGTGACTTCTATTAAGGTTGAGGTTGAATCTATTCCTTTACTTTCTATCTTAAAACTATATAAAATTGGTTCAAAATTTGAATTTAAAACAGCTTCGTTTACAGGGAGAGAATCAGATGCTACTACATTATGAGAAACTACTCTTAATAATATTTTATTATCTTTTATTTGCCACCTTAAAACTTGTGTATTTTGTTTTCCTCCTCCAAATCCTAGACCAGATGCTGTTTTAGCAATTCTGGTTACCATTAGCATTTCTCTGCCTAAAAGTGAATCATTTATTTCGTAAAAGTATTTTTCTTTTACTTTATGAATATCAAATAATCCTTTATCTGTTATTGCATCTTTTGTAATTATATCTTTATATGTTTTTTCTTTTTTAGGTTTTTTGGACTCATCTTTTGCACTTGGTTTTTGTGCAGAAAGATTTAATGAAATTAAAAAACAAAATAGATATGTGAAAATATTGTACTTGTTCATGTTATGAATTTTATAATTATGAATATATTAAATAAATATTATTCTTAATAAGAAATACTTTAAATTTTAAAAGTTTTTTAAGAATATCGCAATAAAAAATCCCTTTAAGAATGTTTTTTTAAGAATCAATCAATTCAATAATTAATTTATCACCTCGCTTTTTAACAAAAACTAACTTATTTTTAGTTAGACCTTTGATCGTTTTGTCCCATTTTTTATTTGATAATCCGGATTCAGATTTTATTTGAATAAGTTCATCAGAATTATGATTTTTAATAATTTTTAAAACATTCTTTTCTTCCTCATTTAAAACAATATTTTTTTTCTCAGGCTTCATTTGTGGAAAAAACAATACTTCTTGAATAGACATGTTATTTGTAAATAGCATAACTAATCTATCTATACCTATACCAATTCCTGACGTTGGAGGCATCCCATACTCAAGCGCTCTAATGAAATCATTATCTATAAACATAGCTTCATCATCTCCTTTTTCTGAAAGTTTTAACTGATCTTCAAATCTTTCTAATTGATCAATTGGATCATTTAATTCAGAATAGGCGTTGGCAAGTTCTTTCCCATTTACAAACAGTTCAAATCTTTCTGTTAATTCTGGATTATTTCTGTGTTCTTTAGTTAATGGACTCATTTCTTTTGGATAATCAGTGATAAAAGTAGGTTGGATATAATTGTGTTCACATTTTTCACCAAAAATTTCATCAATTAGCTTTCCTTTTCCCATTGTATTATCTACTTCAATACCTAGTGTTTTAGCTGTTTCAAAAAGTTGACTTTCATTCATTTTTGAAATATCTATTCCAGTATGTTCTTTTATAGAATCAAGAATACTAATTCGTTTAAAAGGAGCTTTGAAATTTATTTCTTTTTCATTTAAATTTACGACTGTTGAACCATTTACTTCAATCGCTACTTTTTCTAATAATAATTCAGTCATTTCCATCATCCAGTAATAATCTTTATATGCAACATATAATTCGACCATTGTAAATTCTGGATTATGAGTTCTATCCATGCCTTCGTTCCTAAAAGCTTTTGCAAATTCATATACACCATCAAAACCTCCAACAATTAGTCTCTTCAGATAAAGTTCGTTTGCAATTCTAAGATATAATGGTATGTTTAAAGCATTGTGATGTGTAACAAAAGGTCTTGCCGATGCACCACCGGGAATTGGTTGAAGGATAGGAGTCTCTACCTCTAAATAATCATTACTATTAAAAAAGGAACGTATCACATTTATTATTCTTGTTCTTTTTATAAATGTTTCTTTAACCTCAGGGTTAACAATTAAATCTACATAACGTTGTCTATATCTTAATTCTGGATCTGAAAATTCATCATAAGTTTTTCCATCAGAATCTGTTTTGGGTAATGGAATTGGTTTAATGGATTTTGCTAACAATTTAAAATTTTTAACAAGAATTGTTTTTTGTCCAACTTGTGTAGTAAATAATTCACCTTCGATTCCAATTATATCTCCAAAGTCAAGAAGTTTTTTATAAACTTCGTTGTACATAGTTTTATCTTCTCCTGGGCATATTTCGTCTCTGTTAAAATAAACTTGAATTTTGCCTTTATTGTCTTGTATTTCTGCAAAACTTGCCTTGCCTTGTATTCTTCTGGACATTAACCTTCCAGCAATTGAAACTTTTTTATCTTCTTCAAAGTTTGAATTAATTTCAAAAGAATTAGTATTTATAGGAAATAATGCCGCAGGAAAAGGATCAATGCCCAACTCCTTTAACTTATTTAATTTTTCTCTTCTTATTTGCTCTTGCTCAGATAGCATAATTATATTTTTTTCAAATATAATCAATCAATTTCAAAGGTAGGTTTGTATTTCATTCTTCATTTAATTAATATATTTACATTGTTATTTTAAAATTAATTTTTTGAGCATTTGGAGAGTTATTTTATCGGTTTTATTCCCACCCTTTTCGGTTTTAGATAAAGGATGTGGTTCCATTGTTATAGTTTTTATTTTAACATTATGTGGTTGGGTTCCAGGAGTAATAGCAGCTTTAGTGATATTAAATAATCCTAAAAATTAATTGATATGAACAAACATATTACCGTTCATGATTTGGGTTTGGTAGATTATCAGACTGCATTAGATTATCAATCAAAATTGTTTAATCAAATAATAGATATAAAACTGAAAAATAGAAGAAACAACACCCAAATAGAAACTGAAAACCACTTAATTTTTGTTGAGCATCCTAATGTCTATACTTTGGGTAAAAGCGGGGATATTAATAATTTATTATTGAACAAAAAAGAGTTAATTGACAAGAAAATCCAGTTTTTTAATACAAACAGAGGAGGTGATATTACTTGTCATGGACCAGGTCAAATTGTTTGTTATCCAATATTAGATTTAGATAATTTCTTTACAGATATTCATAAATATTTAAGATTCTTAGAAGAAACCGTGATAAGATCTTTAAAAGATATTGGAATAGTTTCTGAAAGAAGTCAAAACGAAACAGGTGTTTGGATAGATTCAGATTTAGTTTTTTCTAGAAAAATTTGTGCCATGGGAGTAAAAGCTAGTCGTTGGGTAACTATGCATGGTTTAGCTCTAAATGTAAATAATGATCTAAGTTTTTTTGAAAATATTATACCGTGTGGAATAACCAATAAATCAGTTACCTCAATAAGTAAGGAAATCGGAAAAAATATTAGTTTAAATGATGTGAAAGAAATAATAATTAAACATTTTATTGAAATATTTTCTGCTAAACTAAAAAAGAGAGTAAACTAGTATTTCATCATTTTCACCAATACACGTTATATATTTTCTCGAACTCTTGTCTTCAAATAAATCAATTTTACTGGATCCGAAAACGGGAAAATTTGGAACTAAATTTGAACTCGAATCAAAAAGATATATCCTTTTCTGATCCAAATCTGTTAAAGAAATATTGTCTTTTAATTTGTTTTTAAATATTTCGGGCTTAGTGTATTTAGCGAAATTTAATTCACTTACTTTTCCATTAATCGTTAAAATATTTTCAGTAATATGAACGAAATTATTTTTATCAGCACTAAACTTATATTTTCCACCATATGGTAAAGGTTTTTTTGTTATTTCCCCTTTAGTATTAATTCTTAAAATATTATTTTCTGAATCAATTGTAGTAAATGAATTTTGATTTATAAATATTTCATTAGTAATATTTGTAAGATTATTTTTAATCCTAATGTTACCTCTTCTATCTGTGATTTTTAATTTGTTATCAGAACTGAAAAACAAATAATCTTTATTGCCAATTCTAAAATGTTTAGGATTGTATGTTTGAGAGCTTTTTATGTTTTTTTTGTTAAATCCTTTAACGTTTTTCATTTTAGAATCTAATATTCTAATTTCTGAATCAAATAGTAAAAATCTATAATTTTTTACTTTATCGTAATCAAAAACAGTTAATCCTAAATTATTTTTATTTTTAATTTTTTTAACTAATTTTCCGTTTTTATCAATAATTTGAAAATCATTTTCTGTATTAAAAGCATATTGTAATCTACCATTTTTGTAAAGATCAATTTGATGAATATCTCCAATAATTGGAGAACCTGTATTTATATTCCAAATTAATTTTCCGTTTAGAGAAATAAGGTATAATTCATTATTTATATCCTGTGTTATTATTTCTCTTTTCTTAGTTACATAGTTTGTAACAAATTTTGGAGACAAGCTTACTGCGTTCTTTGTTTTAAAGCTATATTCTAAGTTTATTCCATTCTTTTTATTTTTTTCAATTGATTTTACAATGCTAAATGTATTGTAAATTATATTTTCATCTAATCTAATATGGTTAATTAAGAATGGAAATTTTTCTTTTGAAACATTTATTGATTCTAATGTTTTTCTTTTGGAATTTCTTGTATTGTAAACTTTTAAATAATTACTTTTTTTAGGAATATCTTTAAAAGATTGATTAAAGTTATTATCGTTATTAATTGTAGATGAATTAGAAATATTTACAATTATTTTTTCTAAGCTTTTTTTCGAATTGCTAATTAATAGTTTATTTTCTGTTATAATAGCATAATTTTGTTTTAACAAATAATCTGTAAATTTTAAATAGTTATAATTTATAATTGAATTTTTTAGTTCATAAATTTTGAAATTTCTATACTCATAATTATTTTTACTCTTTTTTATTATTTCTTTATTTAAAAATGATTTATCTTCAAAATTTACCATTATTATTGAATCAAGTTTGTTTTTTAAAAGTCCAAATTCATTGATTTCAATTAATATTGAGTCGTTTTTAATTTCGTTAATTTTTTTTATTGATCCATTTTTTTCAAAATTTTCTAAATACTTAAAATAGTTAAAACTATATCTCTGAAAATTTGAAAAGTTACTAGGAATTATGTTTGTAAAATTACTTTCACTTGGTTTTATCCCGTTTAAAAAAGATATGTTTCTGGGAATTGTATCATTTTGAAATGCTAATCCATTAAGTGTTAATTCATTTTGATTTAATTCAACATCATATTGAATCCAATTAGATAATTTACTGATTTTGAAAAAATTGAAAAGTTTATGATTATCTAAGTAATTTTCAAAATCTTCAGAAATAAATAATCCAATTTCTGAATTAGAAATATTATAAAGTTTGCTTAAATCACTAGCCTTTGTTTTAAAAATAAGATTAGATTTTCTTATAGAATTTTCAACTAACAATTTGCTTTCTGATTCTATATGAATATTGTTTTTTTGAGTTACGAATTTATATGTTTTTTCATTTCCTATTCTTTTAATAATTGACCCATCATACAAGACTGAATCAATTACTTTTTCAGAGTCGGAGATTTTATTATCTAAACTTGTAAAGAAAATTGGAGTAATATTTTTTTTGCCAATCCTGTGATAACTAATTAGAACTTCATTTTTGCCATAATTTTTTAAAATTGAATCAATTTCTATATTAATTAGATTATTAAAATTTTGGTTAAATTTTTCAGCATTATTGCTCGATTCGTATTTTAAAAGTATTAAAGGATTAGTTGGAATAAAATCGATTAAACTATTATCATTTTTTTCATTTTGACATCCAAAAAATATTAATGTCAGTATTAAGATTATTTCTTTTTTCATAAACAATTGCAATGCAAAAGTAATGAACAATTTATTTAATTTACAGCAACTTAAAAGTTTTTCTGTGATGTTTAGTTGTTCCATATTTTGAAATAGCCATTCTGTGTTGCTTTGTTGGATATCCTTTGTTTTTCTCCCAATGATATAAAGTTTGTTTTTTCGATAAAGAGAGCATTAATTCATCTCTTGAAGTTTTAGCTAGTATTGATGCAGCTGCTATATTCATATATTTTGTATCTCCTTTTACAATACATTTAAATGGTATTTTGTTTTTAGAATTAAATCTATTGCCATCTACTATTATAAATTCTGGAACAGTTCTTAAATTTTCAATAGCTTTATTCATTGCCAAAATAGACGCGTTTAAAATATTTATTTTTTCAATAATTTTTACTGAAATATGGACTATTGAATAGTCTACAGCTTTTTCTATAATAATTTTTTTTAATTTTTTTCTTTTCGATTCTGAAAGTTTTTTTGAATCATTTAGTTCTTTGTTATTAAAGTCTTTTGGTAATATTACTGCTGCAGCCGTAACTGGACCAGCTAAACATCCTCTTCCGGCTTCATCTGTTCCGCATTCGATAAATTTTGTATATGAATTAATAAGCATGACTGACTTTAATTAAATTTAAGAAATAATTAAAATAATAAATGAAATGAAATGAATAACTTTGATTTAAATACAAAGAATGAAGTTTTATTACTTTTTTTTAATTTTCATATTTTCAGTAAACTTTTCGTTTTGCCAGGATTCAAGTGTAATGGATTCTTTTAAAAATACCATTGGCCTAGAAAAAGATTCTATTTTAAGCAAAAATTTAGCTTCTGTTAAAAAATATTTAATTTTTAAAAATCATAGTGATACAACATATGTAGACACATCGCTGACAATTAAAAAGTTTTATAAATTTAATTTTTTAAGAAATGATAATCTCGAAAAATTAAAGTTTTCTAATCTTGGACAAACTTATAATTCACTTTCTTATAATTTTAATAATTCTTCTTTACCAGTTTTTCCTTTTACTTCAAAGCAAGATATATATCTTAAATCAAGTGATGTTAATTATTATTATGTTCCTACTCCTTTAACTGAGCTTTTATTTAAATCGGTTATGAAACAAGGTCAATTCACTGATGTTTTATTTTCTACAAATACATCTGAAAAATTTAATTTTTCACTTGGTTTTAAAGGAATGAGATCGCTTGGTAACTACCAAAATATATTATCAGGTATTAAACAATTTGTATTTACTACAAATTATAAATCAAAAAATGATAAATACAGAATTAGAACTCATTACGTTAGTCAAAACTTAGAAAATAGAGAAAATGGTGGGCTAACAAATGCTTCTATCCTTAATTTCGAATCTGAAGATAATTTATTTTCTGAACGATCTAAACTTTCAGTAAAATTTGAAAATGCAACTAGTAATTTTTTAAACAAACGGTATTTTTTTGATCAAGATATATTATTAATAAAATTTAAAAATTTAAATACATTTTCTTTGGGTCATATTTTTCAATATGAAACGATGTATAACTCATTTGAGCAAACTGACTCAACTGAATATTACGGATCTGCTACAGGTCCAATAAGTGATAAAACAGAGCTTAAGACTATTTCTAACACTTTTTATACTAGTTTAAAATCTAATTTTTTTGGAAACATCAAGGTTTCTTATTTAAACTATAATTACAATTATAAAACAAATTCCTTAAGTATAAATTCCCAGGGTTTTAAAGAAAATGAAAATTCAATATCCGTATCATTAAAAAAATCAATTTTTAATCATGATTTAAGCGGAAAATTTTCCAAGAATTTATTTGGCACTAGACTTGGAGATCTTATTAATTTTAAGTTGGATTCAAATAATGATTTAAATATTAGATACTCATTAGGTTTTGATTTTATTAGTAAGCACCCTGGTTTTTCTTTTGAAATTTTCGATAGTTCTTATAAAGATATTAATTGGATTAATGATTTGAAATTATTGAAAATTAAAAATTTCTTTTTCAAAATTAATTCTAAATTGCTTGGTTCATTTAATTTTGACTTTAGCCTTACAGATAATTTCACATTTTTTGAATTATTAAATAATGAGGAAATAAATAACGAAGGAGATATTAATTTAATTCCAAAAGTTAATCAGCACATAAATACATTAAAGTATTTAAAATTAAAATGGCAAAAAGAATTTAAGTTTGGGAAGTTTGCTTTAGATAATTCCATTATTTATCAATCGGTTGATCAAAATCAAAATGTTTTAAACCTGCCTGACTTTATAACAAGAAATACTTTTTATTATTCAAATGATGTTTTTAATAAAGCAATGTATCTTCAAACAGGATTTTCTTTTAAATATTTCTCAAAATATTATGCAAACGAATATAATCCTTTAATTAGTTCTTTTCATATTCAATCAACTGAAAAAATTGGAGGATTTCCTTTAATAGATTTTTTTGTTAACGCAAAAATAAAACAGACAAGATTATATTTGAAAGCCGAACATATAAATTCTACAGCTACAGGAAACAATTTTTACTCATCTCCTTCATATCCCTATAGAGATTTTTTAATAAGATTTGGTCTAGTTTGGAATTTTTTCAACTAGATATTAGGTAACTGATGGTAAATCACCCTTTTCTTTTGTTTCTAATTCAGAATATCCCATAAGATATTTATCCACTTGATAAGCAGCTTCTCTTCCTTCCGAAATTGCCCAAACTATTAATGATTGTCCTCTTCTCATATCACCAGCAGAAAAAACATTTGAAACACTTGTTTGATAATTATCAGTTATTATTTGATTATTCGCGTTAGTATCTAAATTAAGTTTGTCAATTAAATCAGGTTCGTGACCAGAGAATCCTAACGCTAATAACGCTAAGTCACAAGGCCATAATTTTTCAGATCCTTCTCTTTCTTTCAACTGGGGTCTTTCCCCTTCTTTTTTAATCCATTCAACTTCAACGGTTTTTAAACTTTTAACTTTTCCGTTTTCATCTCCAATAAATTCTTTAGTTAGTATACTCCATTCTCTGTGAATACCTTCTTCGTGAGATGAAGTTGTTTTTAATTTGAAAGGCCAATATGGCCAGGGATTTTCATTCGTTCTGTTTTCACTAGGTTTTGACATTATCTCGAAATTTGTAACAGATTTTGCTTCTTGACGATTAGATGTCCCTATACAATCTGAACCAGTATCACCACCACCAATTACTATCACATTTTTATCTTTCGCATTTAAAGGTTCTTTGGTTTTGTTTAAACCATCAACAACTTCATTTTGAAGTTTTAAAAAATCCATAGCTTGTTTTACACCATCTAAATCAGATCCCTTTATTGGTAAATTTCTTTTAATTGTTGCTCCTCCGCATAGTACTACAGAATCATATTTTTTTAAATTTTCAACTGGATAGTTTTTACCAACTTCTTTATTTGTAAAAAAATTAATACCTTCTTCTTTTAACTGAGATAATCTTCTATCAATAATATTTTTTTCCATTTTAAAATCTGGGATACCATATCTTAATAATCCACCAATTTTAGAATCTCTTTCAAAAACATCAACAGTATGACCTGCTTTATTAAGTTGTTGAGCTGCTGCTAATCCAGCTGGACCAGATCCCACAACTGCAATTTTTTTACCTGTTCTATTTAAAGGAGGATTAGCTTTTATCCATCCTTCCTCAAAACCTCTTTCCACTATGTATTTCTCAATCATTTCAATTGAAACCGGAGGATTAATAAGACCTAATACACACGCAGCTTCACATGGAGCTGGACATAATCTTCCAGTAAATTCAGGGAAATTATTTGTTGAATGTAATATATATAAAGCTTTTTCCCATTCATTATTGTAAACCGCATCATTAAAATCTGGAATTAAATTGCCTAAAGGACACCCACTATGACAAAATGGAACTCCACAATCCATGCATCTTCCACCTTGTTCTTTTAATTTATCATCAGAAGGTTTTAGAGTAAATTCCTTATAGTTTTTTACTCTTTTTTTAACTGGAATTAAGCCTTCCTCAGTTCTTTCGTATTCAATAAATCCTTTTAATTTACCCATTTAAATTATTTGATTATTTCAGTAATTTTTTCTTTTGCCATTTTTTCAAGAGCCAATTTGTATTCAGTTGGCATTATTTTTACAAAATTTTCAGATTCTTTTTTCCAATTATTTAAAAACTTTTCTGCTATTTTACTTGATGTATATGTGAAGTGATTTTCAATTAATTTTTTTACTAAATCTAAATCTTGATTTGAAGGATTTTCGAATTCAATCATTTCTTGATTAAAGTTTCTCTTATCAAACTTTTCAGATTTGTAAATATATGCTACACCGCCACTCATTCCTGCAGCAAAATTTCTTCCTATATCGCCAAGAATTATTGCTGTTCCACCAGTCATATATTCACAGCCGTGATCTCCAACTCCTTCTACAACAGCTACTGCACCAGAATTTCTAACACAGAATCTTTCTCCTGCGATTCCATTTATATATGCTTCACCAGCCGTAGCTCCATATAATGCTACATTTCCAGTAATTACATTTTCTTCAGATTTAAAACTAGCTTCTTTAGGAACTTTGACAATAATTTTTGATCCAGATAGACCTTTCCCGAAATAATCGTTAGTATTTCCATTAACAATTAAGGTAAGTCCACGTGCACCAAATGCACCAAAACTTTGCCCGGCAGCTCCTTTGAAATTTAATTCCAAGGTGTCTTTTGGAAGACCTTTTGCTCCATATAATTTAGAAATTTCATTACTAACTATAGTACCTACAGTTCTATCAGTATTTTTAATTTCATATGAAAGATTCATTTTAACCTTCTTTTCTATAGCTAACTTAGCCTGTTTAAGTATGGTAAAATCTAAAACATTTTCTAAGTTGTGGTCTTGTGAAGTGTTGTTTTTTAAAGGGGTGTTTTCTGGAACATTGGGTTTGTATAAAATCTTGGATAAATTAATTCCTTTAGTTTTATAATTTTTCACAGCATCCTCCATATTGATTTTTTGACTTTGTCCTACCATTTCGTCAACAGTTCTAAAGCCTAGTTGAGACATAATTTCTCTTAATTCTTGAGCAACAAAATACATGAAATTGATCACATGTTCTGGCTTTCCTTTAAAGTTTTTTCTTAGTTCAGGATCTTGGGTTGCAATTCCAACAGGGCATGTGTTTAAATGGCAAGCTCTCATCATAATACATCCTGAAGCGACTAATGGAGCAGTCGAGAATCCAAATTCTTCAGCACCTAATAAACAGGCAATAGCAACGTCTCTACCAGTTTTTAATTGGCCATCACATTCCATAACAACTCTTCCTCTTAAATTATTCATCACTAAAGTTTGTTGAGCTTCAGCTATACCTAACTCCCAAGGAAGACCAGCATGCTTTAGTGAAGTAAGTGGGGATGCACCTGTTCCACCATCAAATCCAGAAATTAGTATTACATCAGCTTTAGCTTTTGCAACCCCAGCTGCAATTGTGCCAACACCTACTTCTGAAACTAATTTTACATTTATTCTTGCTTCTCGATTTGCATTTTTTAAATCATATATTAATTGTGATAAATCTTCAATCGAATAAATATCGTGGTGAGGCGGAGGGGATATTAATCCTACATAAGGAGTGGAATTTCTAACTTCAGCTATCATTGGATTTACTTTTGGACCAGGTAATTGTCCTCCTTCTCCAGGTTTAGCACCTTGTGCCATTTTTATTTGAATTTCTTTAGCAGTACTTAAATAGTGTGAGCTTACTCCAAATCTTCCAGATGCTACTTGTTTTATTGCACTGTTTTTCCAATCACCATTCTTTTCTTTTTTATATCTACTAGAGTCTTCACCTCCTTCTCCAGAGTTGCTTTTTCCTCCAATGCTGTTCATAGCTATTGCTAGATTTTCGTGTGCTTCTTTACTAATAGATCCGTAGGACATTGCACCAGTCTTAAACCTTTTGACTATTTCAGTCCATGGTTCAACTTCTTCAATTGGTATTGGATCAAAATCTACAAGTTTGAACATCCCTCTTAATGTCATTAATTGCTTACTTTGTTTATTTATTAAGTCAGAGTATACTTTGTAGGTTTCGTATTTATCTTCCTTTACAGCTTGTTGAAGTTTTGAAATTGTTGACGGATTTAGCATGTGAGCTTCCCCATTTCTTCTCCATCTATAGTTACCTCCAATTTCTAAACTAATAAACTTATTTTTATTAGTAAAAGCTTCTAAATGTCTAGAAGAAAGTTCTTTTTCAAGACTATAAAGACCGATGCCCTCAATTCTAGTTGGTGTATTAGCAAAATATTTTTCTGTAAAACTTTCTCTTAAACCTAAAGCTTCAAAAATTTGAGCTCCTCGGTATGAATGTAGAGTTGATATCCCAATTTTGTTCATTACTTTAAGAATACCTTTATCTATAGCTTTATTAAAATTCCGAATAGATTCTTTCAGGGATTGTTTGCCAAAAAAGCCATTTTCATGATGGTGTTCTATAATTTCATTTACTAAGTATGGGTTAATTGCACTAGCACCATATCCAAATAGCATTGAAAAATGATGAGGTTCTCTAGGTTCGGAAGATTCAATTACAATTCCAAATTTTGATCTTTTTTTGGCTTTCATTAAAACATGATGAACGTTTGAACAAGCTAAAAGAATCGGGATTGCTCCTTTTTCTTTTGAAACACCACGATCACTTATTATAATAATATTATAACCATTATCTACAAAAGAGATAACATCCTTAACCATTATGTCTAACGCTTCTTCGATTCCGTTATGACCCTTAATAACATCATATAATGCACTGACCGATGCAGTTTTAAAATTCTTATTTTTAATGAACTTTATTTTATCTAAATCTTCGTTTGAAATTATAGGATTATTTATTTTTAATTTTTTGCAATGATCAGGAACTATATCAAAAATATTGAAATCACTACCGATACCAAGACCTGTGTCTGTAACAATTTCTTCTCTAATTCCATCAAGAGGAGGATTAGTTACTTGAGCAAATAATTGTTTGAAATAATTAAATAATAACTGTGGTTTTGTCGAAAGAACAGCAAGTGGTGTATCAGTACCCATTGAACCAATTGCTTCTTTTCCAGATGAGCACATCGGCAATATTAAAGTTTTCAGGTCTTCTTGAGTGTAACCGAAAACTCTTAATCTTGTTTCGAAATCTAATTTTTCTTTAGCTGTTTTGTTTCCAGTATAGGGAATGTCTTTTAAGGGAAGAATATTTTCATTAATCCATTTTCTATATGGATGTTTTGAAACCACAATATTTTTTATCTCATCATCTTCAATAATTCTTCCTTCATTCATATCAACTAAAAACATTTTCCCTGGTTCTAGTCTACCATGAGATTCTACATTTTCAGGCATTATATCAACTACTCCAGTTTCAGATGACATAACAACATATCCGTCTTTTGTTACTGTATATCTAGAAGGTCTTAAACCGTTTCTGTCAAGTAAAGCTCCAATGTATTTTCCGTCAGTAAAAGGAATAGATGCTGGGCCATCCCATGGTTCCATAATACTTGAATTAAATTCATAGAACGCTTTTTTATCGTCAGACATAGACTTGTGTTTCTCCCAAGCTTCTGGAACCATCATCATCATAACTTCTGGAAGCGATCTTCCAGTTGTTAACAATAACTCAACTACCATATCCATTTGTGCTGAATCAGACTTCCCTTTTAAAATTGTTGGAAATATCTTTTCTAAGTCATTTCCAATAAAGTCATTTTTCATCAACTCTTCCCTGGCGTTCATTCTAGTGACATTTCCTTTAATTGTATTTATTTCTCCATTATGACACATGTATCTAAACGGTTGGGCAAGATCCCATGTCGGAAAAGTATTTGTTGAAAATCTTTGATGAACAAGAGCCAGTCTTGTAACCAATTCAGGATCTTTTAAATCCAAATAAAATCTATCTATATCTTCAGGGATAAGCAGTCCTTTATAAATTAAAGTGCGATTATGAAGACTGGAAAAATAAAAATAATTCTTTTGTAATAAAGGACTATTATAAATTTCGTTTTCAGCTATTTTTCTTGCTATATATAGTTTAGTATTAAATTCTGACTCAGATAATTCATTGCCTTTTTCAATAAAAACTTGTTTGACTACGGGCTGTGTTTTAGCAGCGATAGAACCTACTACTTTAGAATTAACTGGGACATTTCTCCAGCCTAAAATCTTTAAATCTTGATTTTTAATTTCTTTTTCAAAAACCTCAACACAATAATTTAATTGATTTATTTTCTGAGGTAAAAAAACCATTCCCACAGCATAATCAAAAGGTTTGGGTAATTTAAAATCACATTGTTTTACAAAATAATCATGTGGAATTTCAATTAAGATTCCAGCTCCGTCACCAGTTTTACCGTCAGAACTTACGGCACCACGGTGTTCCAAGCATGTCAAAATATTTAGTGCTTTTGGAATTATATTATTTGTCTTTTCTCCTTTAAGACTACAAATGAATCCAGCACCACAATTATCATGTTCAAATTCCGGAGAATAAAGTCCTTGTTTTTTAGGTAGCATAAAATATATAATTGGAATTAGTAAATATACCCATAAATATGTTTTTTAATTATAAATTTCACCATAAACCCAATATTAATATTAAGTTGATAATTAAATCCATTTATATTGATTATTTCACATTTTAAAACTATTATTTTGAATATTTTTCAAAATACCCTCTATTAATTTTTTTTTATATATTTTTAAGCTCAAATTTTTTTTTATGGAGATTATTATTATTTCAGTATTTGTTTTAGGCTATGTTTTAATTACACTTGAACATTCAATAAAAATTGATAAACTTATTCCTGCCTTGGGAATGATGGGTATTTTATGGGCGATAATTGCATTAAATCATTTAGATGTCTATGATATCAATTTAGAACTATTAAAACTTGAGCCGACACATATTGAAGAGGTTTTATTGCATCATCTTGGTAAGACTGCCGAAATTTTAATTTTCCTTTTAGGTGCTATGACAATTGTTGAAATAATTGATTATTTTGATGGTTTTTCAGGAATTAAACAGGTTATAAAGACAAGAAGCAAAGTCAAAATTTTATGGATATTTGGATTGCTAGCGTTTGTTCTATCTGCCATAATTGATAACCTTACAGCTACTATCGTTCTTATAACTCTTCTTCAAAAAATTGTAAAAGTAAGATCATTAAAATTATGGTATGCAGGTTTAATTATTATTGCCGCTAATGCTGGAGGAGCTTGGTCCCCAATAGGAGATATTACCACTACAATGTTATGGATTGGTAATAAAGTAAGTGAAGTTAATCTTGTAAAGTATTTGATCATTCCATCTTTAGTGTGTATGGTGGTTCCATTTTTAATAGCTTCTAGATTTAGTATTTTTAAAGGGGAATTAGAAGTAACAGAAATTAATGAAGACAGTAATCCATATGGGAATAAAATGCTGTTTTTAGGATTAGGCTCTATTTTATTTGTTCCCTTTTTTAAAGTAATTACTCATCTTCCTCCTTATGTTGGAATGATGCTTTCATTGGCTTTTGTGGCTACTATTGCTGAAATATTGTCCAATAAAAAAATTAATATTTCTAATGTAGATTCTGAAAGTGATGCTGTTGCTCATCACAGTCCAGTACATAAATCACTCTCAAAAATTGAGCTTCCTAGTATTTTATTCTTTTTAGGAATATTACTAGCTGTAGGAGCCTTAGAATCTCTTGGAATTCTTTTTAATTTTGCAGGATATTTAACAGAAATTTTTCCAAACACTGATGTATTAATGATATTGTTTGGGTTTTTGTCTGCAATAATTGATAACGTACCATTAGTTGCTGCTTCAATGGGAATGTTTCCTAATGTTCTTGATGATCCTTTGTGGCATGCTTTAGCTTTTTCAGCTGGAACAGGTGGAAGTATGCTTATTATTGGTTCTGCTGCAGGAGTTGTAGCAATGGGTATGGAAAAGATTGATTTTTTCTGGTATTTGAAAAAAATTGCCGTTCTGGCTTTAATCGGATTTTTGTCTGGATATGGAACATTTATGCTTCTTAGAGATTTTGTTCTTTAAAACTAATGGATTATAAACAAACAGTTAATTGGCTTTTTAACCAACTACCTGTTTATCAAATTGAAGGTGTTTTTAAATATAAAGTTAGTCTAGAACCCATTTTAAAAACTTGCAATTATTTAAATAACCCTCAAAATACTTTCAATTCAATTCATGTTGCTGGAACGAACGGGAAAGGTTCTAGCTCTCATATGTTATCATCAATTTTACAGGAATCAGGATTAAAGGTTGGACTGTATACTTCTCCACATTTATTAGATTTTCGAGAACGAATTAAATTAAATGGAAAGTTTATAGAAAAAGATTTTGTTTCAGATTTTGTAACAAAACACATTGAGTTTTTTAAAAAAAACAAAATTTCTTTTTTTGAAATGACTGTTGCTATGGCTTTTGATTATTTTGCAAAATCTAATGTAGATGTTGCTGTTATTGAAACTGGACTTGGAGGAAGGTTAGATTCAACAAATATTTTAGATCCTTTAGTTTCTCTTATTACAAATATTGGATTAGATCACAAAGAGTTTTTAGGAAATAATCTAAAAGATATTGCTAAAGAAAAAGCAGGAATAATTAAAAAAGGTGTTCCAGTTGTAATCAGTGAATTTCAAAAAGAAACCTTTCCTGTTTTTGAAACTAAAGCACAAAAAATTGGAACAGATATTTACCTAGCTGAAAACGCGAATAAGTTTGAGACTGATTTATTAGGTGATTTTCAAAATAAAAATATAAATGGGGTGGTTAAGGTAATTTCTCTTTTGGAACAGTTAAATATTTCATATCAAAATATTGAAAAAGGTTTATTAAATATCAAAAGAAATACTGGATTAATAGGAAGATTTCAAATTTTGAATGATTCTCCAAAGGTAATATGTGATGTTGGTCATAACCTTGAAGCTTTCCAAGAAATAATAGCTAATCTTAATTCTTTGAGATTTAACAACTTAAAACTTGTATTAGGTTTTGTTAAAGGAAAAGATTTTGAAAAAATAATAGATATTCTTCCAAAAAATGCTCAATATTTCTTTTGTAAACCTGATATTAAAAGAGGACTTTCTTTAGAAAGTTTAGCTAGCTATGGTTCTGCTAGTAAACTTAAATACAGCTTACACGCTAATGTTTTGGATGCTTATAATTCTGCTTTATTAAATTCAAATGATCAGGACTTAATTTTTATTGGAGGAAGTAATTTTACTGTTTCTGAAATTTTATGATTTTGGTACAAATTTTGAAATAGCATAGATATGAAAAATTTTATTTTATTATTTACTTTAATTTTTTCTTTTTCTTGCTCAAGTGATGAATTTGAAA
>ENA-OQVM01001602-OQVM01001602.1-marine-metagenome-genome-assembly--contig:-NODE-1602-length-29430-cov-18.257418_pt1 | contig 29430 bp, 24 predicted proteins | sample MGYA00237776_ERZ505498 | MGnify/ENA primary metagenome ERZ505498 (study PRJEB26159, sample SAMN06265151) | marine metagenome | isolation source: Helgoland LTER site | place: Germany:Helgoland, sampling...
GGCTATATTAATTTAGGTAATCGCGCAGCCTCTGTTGCCATAGCGTTTATTGATGAAGACGGTAATACCGTTGTTACCGATATCACTCAACCGTTAGATAATAATTAAAAGCCAATAATATTAGACGAATAAAATAAACGAATAGCATTTTCTCATACGGATTTTATATGGCCATTTTAAAGTGCCTTTTTTCTCAAAATTTATTTTTCAGTATTCTATGCTGTATTAGCATTTTTCTATCGCTGCCTATTTATGCCACGTCTATTTCACTTAACATGTTGAATAATGAAAACGAAGGCTTAAATGACAATACTGCTGTTGCTCCTATTGGTGGCAATATAGGTGTAACCTTAGGCCAGCAAAGACAAAATGTTATTCACTTTGCTGCACGGCTATTAGAGCAAGTGATTGACAGCAGCGTACCTATTACTATTGATGCAGAGTTTGATACGCTAACTTGCAGCTCTACTGCCGCAACATTAGGCCTCAGCAACCCGTCCACTTATCACTATGGCAATGCCTCATCAAGCTATCCTGTTGCCAATACTTATTATGTTCAGGCATTAGCAAACAGCATTACCGGCAATGATTTAAGTGCGGTCAGTGATATGACACTTACCTTTAATGGTGATATCGACAACAACAATGACTGCTTAGATAATCGTAATTGGTATTACGGACTCGATGGCGGTGGAAGTGCACAAGACATTGATTTCTTATCAACGGTATTACATGAAACGCTACATGGTTTAGGATTTTTAACACTGGTAAACGTTAATACCGGGAGCCGTTTTAATAACCGCGACGATATTTTTATACGCATGCTCGAAGATCATAGTGAAGGAAAAACATGGCAACAAATGTCGAATGCCGAACGCGTCGATTCAGCAAGCGATGATCCAGACTTACATTGGATTGGCGGTAATGTACAAGCAGACATCGGTGTATTAACCGCGGGCACCAACCAAGGTCATGTTCGCATGCATGCACCGAACCCAATTAACAGCGGCAGCTCAGTATCCCATTTCAGCAATAGCGTATCGCCCTTTGAACTCATGCAGCCTTATTTAAATCAACCCGCTCATAGTATTGGGCTCGCAAAAGCACTACTGCAAGATATCGGCTGGACAACCTCGATTGGCGACAAACCCATTATTGCTGATATCGGTCACGTAGAAATTATTAACTCTAGCCCGACTACCATTGATTTCGCATTACTCGATAACGATACTGATATTATCGCTGTTAATATAACGGCCAGCTCTTCCAATACCAACATCATTGAAAATAGTGGTATCACATTTATAGGCAATCAACGTTTAAGGCAAATCAATATCACGCCTATCTCCGGTGCGTCTGGCACAGTTAATATCACGCTCACCGCGTCTGACGGCAGCAATAGCAACAACCAAACATTTCAAATTAACGTTGTTTCTAATTTAACCCCCAGCATCGCTATTAATCATCCATCTACTGGCGATACGATACTAACAGATTCACAAAGCTTGTCCGCTAGCGCCAATGATGCCGAAGACGGCGACATTAGTAGTAACATTATCTGGAGCTCATCCATTGATGGCGTATTAGCTAGCGGCGCTACTATTGCAGCCTCGCTCAGCGATGGTAATCATATTATTACCGCTTCAATTACTGACAGCAGTAGTAATACAGAAACAATCACCATTAATATTACCATCAATGCACTCAGTGATAATGATAACGATGGTTTAAATAACTCAACAGAAATATTGTTAGGCACCGACCCCTTTGACAGCGATTCGGATGATGATTATTTGTCAGATTTCGAAGAAGTGAATCGGGATGGTAATGCAAGTGACTACAATGAAGGTATCGATAGTGATCCTAATAATCCCGATACCGATGGCGACGGCTATCAAGACGGATTTGACGCTAACCCCTTAAGTGCAGATCCACCAGAGGGCAACATACCACTACTCCCCTATTGGGCAACGGGAATATTAATCGCTTTACTCTTATTGACTGTACGTAAAAAAAATTGACTGCACGTAAAAAACTAAAACACACGATTAGGATTTAAAATACCTTTAGGATCCATCGCCTGCTTTAATAATTTCATTAAAGCAATTTCTTCTTCGCTGCGACATAAATGCAAATACTTGCGCTTCATCGCGCCAATACCATGTTCGGCACTGACGGTACCATTCATATCACCCACAATCTTATAAACCTGTTGGTAAATAGATTCTACGGCTTGCTCCTTAAGCACGTCACTGCCACTATTAGTCCATGCTAATAAATGTAAATTACCATCGGCCATATGCCCAAAGGTACATAATTGTAAGTCGTTAATACTTTTCAATAAAGTTTGCTCTACACGCTGCACAAATTCACTCATCACACTAATAGGCACACCAACATCGAAATTAGCACGGTGCTTTATGTTAGAAAGAATACTCATGACGCCATCGCGAATTTGCCAAAATTTTTCGGCATCCGAATGCGATTGAGCAATTACCGCATCTAACAAGCCACCCTGCTCTAAATAATCGGCTAGCACCTCATCAAATAACTGACTGTCTCGATCCGGATCGCCACCCTCGGCCTCAATCAAAACATATAATGGATATTTTTTATTAAAGGGATCGCTATAATTTGGATTCATTGCATAAACCCGTTCCGTATAATTAGACCACATCAATTCAAATGCCGTTACTTTCGGTAAACGCCGCTGCATGGCGTGTAAGAATTTAACCACATCATCAAAATTAGAAAAAGCACAGAGGGCTGACTTTTTTGATACTGCCTGAGGATAAAGTCTTAATACGACTTCAGTTACAACGCCTAAAGTACCTTCTGAGCCAATAAACAACTGCTTAATATCATAACCCGCATTATTCTTAAGCATTTTATTCATTGAGCGAACAACCGTGCCGTCTGCCGTCACCGCGGTCAAACCCAAAACTAACGCTCTTGTCATGCCGTAATATAAAACCTGATTACCACCTGCATTAGTCGCCACGTTGCCGCCAATCGTGCAACTACCACGCGCGCCTAAATCTAGCGGCAAATAAAAACCAGCAGCTTGTGCAGCTTCCTGAAGTACTGATAATGGCGTACCCGCTAATGCAGATAATGTCATTGATTGTTGATCCAGCTCTGTTATTCCAGATAGCAATTCTAAAGACAAAACTATCTCGTCTTGCTGCGGTGTCGCCCCACCCGACAAGCCCGTTAAACCACCCTGAGTAACTACCGATAAAGCATTATCGTTACAATAGCCCAACAGCGTAGATACATCCTCCAAACGCTTAGGCCGCACAACAATCGCTGGCTGATACGCATGCTCAGCACTCCAGTCCACCGCATATCTGTCACTAACCGCATCACCAAGCAGCACACAATCGGGCAATAAATTTTCAATTTCTCGATAATGCTTATCTAACATAAAATAATTAACTCTCTGCTCACTCTCATACCACCGCTTTATCATAAACTACGATAGTCAAAACACTATCTACTCGAACAACACTAACAACCACCACTATTATCCGTAATAAATCGATAATAGATATGCCCATAAGCTAATTAGCTTGAACTGCCTTAGAACTTACTGGTAGATTGACTCTCTATAGAACCTGACACAATGATTATCGACGCAGTAATAGCCATTTAAACAACGCTTGTCATTTTCGCAGTCAATTTGTTAGCTAGGAAGTCAACCATGGATAACTTTTTCAACGCCGAAACCAGCTATTTGCTGATCAATATCTTAGGCATCATGGCGGTATTATTCCTTCTCACCGTTGGCGCAATCATCATAGCTGTGATTAGCTTATATATTATTGATAAGCGGCAAACAGCACATACCGTTCGCCGCAACTATCCCGTTATCGGTCGCTTTCGCTATCTTTTTGAGCATATGGGCGAATTTTTTAGACAATACTTTTTTGCCATGGATCGTGAAGAACTGCCCTTTAATCGCGCCGAGCGATCATGGGCCTATCGAGCAGCTAAGAATATTGATAGCACTATCGCATTTGGCTCCACGCGCAGTCTAACCCCAGCAGGCAGCGTACTATTTGTTAACTGCCCATTCCCGACACTCACCGAAGATGCCGCAGAACCGGGAGAAGTCACCCTAGGCCCCTACTGTCGCCACCCTTATAAAACGCGATCACTCTTCAATATTTCTGGCATGAGTTACGGCGCAATCTCCAAGCCCGCTATACAAGCGTTATCACGCGGAGCAAAAAAAGCCGGCTGTTGGATGAATACGGGCGAAGGCGGTGTAAGTGCTTATCACTTAGAAAGCGGCTGCGATATTGTCTACCAAATTGGTACGGCTAAATACGGCGTGCGTGATAGCAGCGGTCATTTATCCGATGAAAAATTAAAAGCGATTGCCGATCACGAACAAATTCGTATGTTTGAAATCAAGCTAAGCCAAGGGGCTAAACCGGGCAAAGGCGGTATTTTACCCGGTGCCAAAGTTACCGCTGAAATTGCTGCCATTCGTGGAATCGATATAGGCGAAGATTCTATTAGCCCCAACGGCCATCCCGATATCAACTCCGTTGAAGATTTACTCGATATGGTGGCACATATTCGTGATATCACAGGTAAGCCTGTTGGCTTTAAAGTGGTTATTGGCTCTTCTGCATGGATAGATAACATGTGCAGTATTATTCTTGCCCGCGGTATTGAATCTGCTCCCGATTTCATTACCATCGACAGCGCCGATGGCGGCACCGGTGCAGCACCACAAAGCCTAATGGATTTTGTTGGCCTGCCGTTAAAAGAGAGCCTGCCATTAGTCACCAATAAACTGAACCAATACGGCCTACGAAAACGTATAAAAGTTATTGGCTCAGGTAAAATGATAACCCCTTCGGGCGTTGCCTGGGCGCTATGCATGGGTGCGGACTTTGTCGTATCCGCTCGCGGCTTTATGTTTGCGTTAGGTTGCATACAGGCATTGCAATGCAACAAAAACACTTGCCCTACCGGCATCACCACACACAACAAGAAATTACAATTTGGGTTAGATCCTAACAATAAAGCTGAGCGCGTTGCTAGCTACACCAAAAACATGGTTTATGAAGTCGGCGTTATTGCTCACTCCTGCGGTGTGAAAGAACCACGCAGATTTAAACGCCAGCATGCACATATTGTCAGTGGAGATGGTTTATCGAGAGCGATATCAGATATTCACCCCTACCCTGATGTAGAGCAAATTAAAATTATCGTCGACAGTTAAATAGACTCACTCGATAGCATTATAAAAAGAAAGGTATGGAATGAACTTAAGCCCAGATCAATTGCTGACTGATTTATTAGATGAGCATAAGCCCAAAAGTATATTGCTGGTTGGCAGTGAAAAACCGCCGGCTATCCAACAGTATCTAGACAGTCAAAAAAACAACAATATAGAACTGCAAACGTTGACAGATCCTTCATTGCTATCGAGTATAGAGTCACGCTTTGATTTCTGTTTAATAACTCCCGATTTTATTGCACAAGATAAACAAGGTGGTATTGAGTTATTAGCCGGCATTAGAAACCGTCTATGCCATCATATTTATCTATTTATACCGCTGAGTGATACTGTTTCAACCATAGAAGGTTGGACAGAAAAGGATTTGTTTAGCCTTGGATTAAAACGGCTTGCTCAATTTAATTCAACAGAGTCCAGCTTAGAAGAAGAAAACAATACAGCACCCATATTAAATTGCTTTGCCTACCAAATCGAAAACTATATTAAAAAGCGCGACTGGAATAATTCTCGATTTTGGGCTAATCCAGAACAGTTCGATAAAAGCTGGTGGTAAGTAATCATTTAATTCATCATCAAGGAAATTAGTTTTGATTACCATTAATAGTCGACTCAGTATTCCTGAATCCGATATTGAGATATCAGCGATACGCGCCCAAGGTGCCGGCGGACAAAACGTCAATAAAGTTTCATCCGCAATACATTTGCGCTTTGATATTCATAACTCTTGCCTACCCGATTTATATAAACAACGTCTGCTCGCATTAAATGACCAACGCATCAATAAAGAAGGCGTTATTATTATTAAAGCACAGCAATACCGTACACAAGAAAAAAATCGGACCAATGCATTAAAGAGACTAGGAGAGTTAATTAAAAAAGTGACCGTTGAGAAAAAAGCTAGACGCGCCACCAAACCATCTAGAAACGCCAAACGTAAACGCATGGACAGTAAGACACAGCGAGGAAAAACAAAATCATTACGCGGCAAAGTTGTCGACTAAGTAGATCATCATCCTAGCTAGACCTCACCATAGACTCCTTATTTAGTAATTAATTAAGCTCCAGTGATCAAAACCCTTCATCTGCTGTCCATACTTATTCTAGAACCCCAATATCATCACCTATAAACCGCTTTCTCAGGAGTAATAATGACTCATCAGCCTATCGAAAACGTCAATGTCATTGCTAATGACATATTGATTACACCAGGTGAGCTTAAGAGTAAGCTGCCTATATCGGCCGCTGCGGCAGCAACGATTGAAACTGGCCGAGAAACCATCCAAAATATTTTAAATCGAAAAGACCCTCGAATTATCGTGGTAGTTGGGCCCTGCTCTATTCATGATATCGAAGCCGCTAAAGAATATGCTCATCGTTTGGCTGAGCTAGCTGAAGAAATAAAAGAGACTGTCTATTTAGTTATGCGGGTTTATTTCGAGAAACCTCGCACCACAACGGGCTGGAAAGGCTTAGTCAATGACCCCTATATTGATGATTCGTTTAAGATTACCGATGGCCTGCATGTTGGCCGAGAGTTATTGCTTAACATCGCCGAACTGGGCTTACCAACAGCGACAGAAGCACTAGACCCTATTTCACCACAGTACTTACAAGACTTAATATCTTGGTCTGCTATTGGCGCGCGCACCACCGAATCGCAAACACATAGAGAAATGGCTAGTGGGCTTTCATGTGCTGTGGGTTTTAAAAACGGCACCGATGGCGGCCTCACGGTTGCTATTAATGCGTTGCAGTCGGTGGCTAGCCCTCATCGTTTTCTAGGTATCAACAATGAAGGCTCAGTATCCGTGATCACCACTGGCGGCAATCCCTATGCGCATATTGTATTAAGAGGCGGCGATAAAAAAACGAACTACGATTCCGTGAGCGTATCACTGTGTGAACAAGCACTTGAAAAAGCCAGTGTAAAAGCGAATATCATGGTGGATTGCAGTCATGCTAATTCCAATAAAAACCATGAGCTTCAACCATTGGTTATGGAAAATGTGACCAATCAAATTTTAGAAGGTAACCAATCGATTATTGGCTTGATGATTGAAAGCCACTTGCATGCTGGCAATCAAAAGATACCTAGCGACCTCAATGAGCTTGAATACGGCGTATCCATCACTGATGCCTGTATTGACTGGGAGACGACCAGGGAGACATTAAAAAGCATGCATACCAAGTTGATCAATGTACTGCCTAATCGCAAACAGTAGATGGAGGGGCCTGAAAGAGATGTATCGGAGGAATTTAAAGAGAGCTATCAAAAGGGCTATCAAGAGGGTTATCAAGAGGGTTACCAAAAGAGCTGTCAAAAGGCTTAACAACATCGTTAGGAAAACATTCTAATAAAAAAGGCCACCTTAATAATTTGGTGGCCTTTCTCAATTAATTACCTAATACATTCGCTGCTGTTTTCTTTGATTTCTTTGCGGCTTTCTTTTCTTTAGCCGTTAAAAGCGGTTTCTTTTTAACGCTCTTTTTACTGTCTTGTCCTTTGCTCATAAAAATTACCCTTGGTCATAAGTGGATTAACCTAAAGTCAGTTTGAGCTAACCTGAGGACAGAGTCTAAGTATTGACGTTAGTAAAAAACTTCAACTCTTTGAGCCACCAGTATGAACCTAAAAAGGAACAACTGAAAGGCATCATTATTCTTTAAATGAAGAAATAAAAGATACTGCTATTTAACCATATATAAATATCATGGATCACATAGACAATATGTCATTATCGCCAGCACCTACAGAAGAGTCAATTACAGCGATACCATATTGGAATTAACGAGATTTACAGAAATGAAGTATCTTTCATTCAAAATTACACCATCAAGAAAATAGCAACAGCCATAAAAACAATGATAGCTATGAATGAATTTACTGATCTTCCATGAAAAACCTTTTCAGACTCATAGAGTATATTTAGATCATGATCTGGAATATATTTTGTCATACAAAATGGCATCCTACCCAAAATACAACTCACAAAAACAAGCGGGGTAAAAACTAGAGTTGAAATTAAAAAAGATAAACTTCTCGTTCTATCAAAGAGAATAATATAAAAAGATATCAAGCATATAGAAATACCAACCACTCGAAAGAATCCTCTCACAGGAACAATAACATTTTTATTTTCCATCTACTGGATACCACCTTGATAATAAAATCACTGCTCAATTTACTTCTTTAAAGAATAATTTCAAATACGACTAATCCTAGGCCTAATTACGAACTCACCATTTCTATTAACTATTTATGAAATACAATTACGCCGCTTTAGTGTCTCTATTCGTTTTATTAACCGTTTTTTTAAAAATCTCTTCGGCCATAACATCGGCTATGTTACTAGTAGCGCTGGCCTCTTCCTTCGAACGCTGAAAAATAGAGGTTAAAGTATCGCCAATTTTATCAACATGAGCTTTAACCACTTCAGCGCTTCGATTACCCTTCTGCTGATAAAAAACATCAATAATGCCGCCAGCATTTATCACGTAGTCTGGTGCATAAAGAATACCTTTCTCTAACAATGCATCACCCATTGCTACTGTCGCTAACTGATTGTTCGCTGCCCCAGCAATAACACTGGCTTTGACATGATCTATAGTATGCTCATTAATCGCCCCGCCCATTGCACAAGGGGCTAGCACATCAACGTCTGCATTTAATACTTTATCCAATGCCAGCTCAACCACACCTAAATCATTTACCGCACGGTCTATATTTCGTCTATTAACATCGGCAGCAAAGACCAGAGCACCTGCCTCACGTAAATACTGAGCCAGATAATAACCCACACTGCCAATACCTTGTAAGGCAACGCGAACACCTTGCAAGTCACTGCCTAACTGAAAATCAACGGCAGCAGCTATACCCTTATATACGCCATAGGCTGTAGTGGGTGATGGATCGCCGCCATGTTCAGGGTCATCGGACAAACCGCTTACATGAGCGGTTCTCTCAGCAATAATCGCCATATCACTAACGCTGGTACCGGAATCTTCTGCTGAAATATAATTACCGTTTTGGCTTTCAATAAACTCGCCCATCGACAGCATTAACTCACGGGTTTTACTTTGCTGGGGGTTACCAATAATCACTGATTTACCACCACCCAAAGCAATGCCTGCCAATGCTGATTTATAAGTCATACCCCGAGAAAGGCGTAACACATCTCTCAGCGCATCTTCATTATTCGCATAAGGATACATTCTGCAGCCACCGGTTGCAGGACCTAAATTACTATTATGCACGGCTATAATAGCTCTTAACCCAGTAGCTGGATCATCTCTAAATGCGAGTAATTCATGTTGATCAAAATCGGGGTGCGAAAAAATATCCATCAATCATTCCTAATAAATTAAGTATTCATTTATCAATCTTAAAACTATCTAGCATTCAGATTTCAAAAAAAACTAGCTCATCGTCATTAACATCGATGCAGGATTTTCTAAAAATGCTTTCCAAGTATTACTAAAATGCGCCATCGTTGCGCCATCAATAACTCGATGATCACCTGACCAACTAATGGTCATAATTTTTTGTGCGCTCACATTACCTTCGACATCAAATCTCGGTAAAGTTTGCACTCGACCTAGGGCAACAATTGCCACTTGAGGCTTACTAATAATAGGCGTTGCTATGGTGCCACCAATAGCGCCAACATTTGATATCGTTATGGTGCCGCCCTTCAAATCATTGGGGCTAATGCGCCCCGCTCTGGCTTGCTCCGTTAACCGATTACTGTGCTCGGCAATCTCAACAATACTGAGATCTTGAACATTTTTGATATTAGGGACTAACAAACCCGAAGGTGAATCGACCGCCATACCAATATTATGACTAGCCAGATACTTGAGCTCTGTACAATCCTCATTAACCTGACTATTTAGAATCGGAAATTGCTTGAGTGACAACGATAAAGCCTTAATAAAAAAGGGCATCATCGTTAACCTGATGCCTTGCTTGGCATAACGCTCTTTTAGCTCGGTGCGCAGTGCAATCAACTCGCTCATATTCACTTCATCGGCATAAGTGAAATGCGGAATGGTCGCAACCGACTCACTCATCGCGGCTGCCATTATTGCTTTAATACCTTTAATAGGTTCAATATAATCTAACTGAGTAACCTCAAGAGAAGGAGTGTTAACGACGGCCTTTGTTGATACTGCATCGGCGCTCAAATAATTGAGTACATCGTCTTTTAATACACGGCCATCTTTTCCTGAACTTGGCACTAGGCTTAAATCCAAATTGTTTTCACGCGCTATACGACGAACCGCCGGTGTTGCTAAGGCATTATTTTGAATTTTTACTTTCTCAGGATTCAATGCAGATTCATCAGCATTTTTTGTCACGTCAACAGCCGTATTTTTTTCACTCTCAGCGATATGAATTCCAGCTCCGCTTTCACTTTCACTATCACTATCACTTTCACTTTCACCCTCTATATCAATAGAAAATAACGGCGTATGAACTTTAGCAATATCGCCTTGCTGGTAATACAATTTATTCACCCGCCCAGTGTGCATAGCGGTAATCTCTACTAAGGCTTTATCTGTACTCACATCTGCGACAGATTGATCTTCATTGATGAAGTCACCTTCTTTGATACGCCACTCAACGAGTTCACACTCAACAATACCTTCGCCAATATCGGGTAATACAAAATCTGCTAATGACATGTTACTTCTCGCATAATGAATAAGTTAACTAAGCTAATCGCTTTTTTAAAATGAAAGTGACCGTTTAATTGCGTCGTATATTTTCAAAGTGCCTGGCATATATTCTTTTTCATACGCTAAAGGAAAAGGCGTATCTAATCCTGTAACACGAGCAATAGGAGACTCTAAGGCTAAAAAACAACGCTCTTGAATAGTTGCTGAAATCTCACCCGCAAAACCACCTGTACGCGGCGCCTCATGACTAATCAATAAGCGACCGGTTTTATTGACTGACGCCTCAACGGTTTCTATATCCCAAGGCAGCAAGGTGCATAAATCAATCACTTCACAGCTAATACCTTCTTGCTGTACTTTATCCGCCGCCTCAATCAGATATTCCATTTGCGCGCCCCACCCCAATAAGGTGATATCGCTTCCTGACCGAACCACCTCAGCAACACCTAACGGAATTTCATAGCCCGGCTCTGGCACCTCACCTTTTGCTGCACGATAAAGACGTTTAGGTTCAAAAAATATCACGGGGTTAGGATCATTTATTGCCGCCATCAACAAGCCTTTGGCTTGATAAGGTGTACTGGGCATAACCACTTTTAAACCAGGGGTATGACAAAAATAAGCTTCAGGTGATTGCGAATGATAAAGCGCACCCGCAATACCGCCGCCATATGGGGTACGAATGGTTAAGCCAGCCACATTAAATTGATCACCCGATCGATATCTAAACTTGGCCGCTTCATTCACAATTTGATCAAAAGCTGGAAAGATATAATCGGCAAATTGAATTTCAGCCACCGGTACCGAGCCTTGTGCCGCTAGCCCTATGGCAAAACCAGCAATACCTTGTTCGGTTATCGGCGTATTAAAGCAGCGGTCTTTACCGTATTTTTCTTGCAGGCTACTGGTGGCACGAAAAACACCCCCGAAGTGGCCAATGTCTTCACCAAAGCAAATAACGCTATCGTTTTCTGCCATCGCTAAATCTAAGGCGTTGTTCACCGCCTGAAGTAAATTCATCGTCGTCATAATCTATACACGTCCGGCAGAGGCAGGATAATGCTCTGGGTAATGTCGTAAATGTTCTTCTAACTCATCAAATTGCGCTTCTAACTGAGACGTTGGGTGCTTATAAACGTCAGTGATTAAAGTGCGTAATGGCTGCAAAGGCATTTTCTCGATTTTCTTGAGCACGGCTAACACTTCAGTACGGTATTCTTCGAGTAATAGAGTATCGTCTTCCTCACTCCACCAATTCTTGTTTAACAACCAATGTTTAAACCGATGAATAGGATCTTTTTTCTGCCATTCATGCTCTTCATCTTTACCGCGATAACCGCTGGGATCATCCGAAGTTGAATGGCCACCTAGTCGATAAGTCATGCACTCAATTAGCACAGGCTCGTTATTGCTAACGGCAAATTCGCGTGCCTCTACGGTTGCTGAATACACAGCCAGCAAATCATTACCATCGACACGAATTGTTTTAATACCGTAACCCACACCACGACTAGCAATACCATCACCCTTGTATTGCTCATCGGTAGGCGTAGAAATGGCGTAGCCGTTATTACGACAAACAAAAATAACAGGAGTCTTCTGAACCGCCGCCATATTAAGCCCGGCGTGAAAATCACCCTCGGATGCCGCACCTTCACCGAAATAACATAAGGTGCACTCGCCCTTACCCGCTAATTTTTGTCCATAGGCATAGCCAGCCGCCTGTGGAATTTGCGTTGCCAGCGGCGAACTAATCGTCATGTAATGAAGTTCTTTTGATCCATAATGAACGGGCATTTGACGGCCTTTACCTAGGTCCATCTCATTGCCTAAGAGCTGCCCCATAAACTGCTCAGTCGTAAAACCACGGTAGCGTAAGGCCGCTTGCTCGCGGTATTGCCCCATAATCATATCGGTTGGCTTTAGAGCTGCCGCCGAACCCACCACCGCAGCCTCTTCGCCAGTGCACGTAATATAAAAACTCAACCTTCCCTGACGTTGAGCCGCAACCATACGATCATCTAATATTCTTATGTACTGCATAGTTTTAAAGCTTCGCAATGCAGTATCTTTATTTAAATGAACCGCCATCGCGTCTTCGAATTCAACGCCATCGGCTTGAAGTATTTTTAAAGTAGGGATTCGTAAATTGTCGGAGGTGATAAATGCTAACTGATGCGTTTCATTGATTTCATCGAGCACTTGAGCTTCGTAGGAAGCCAACTTCTCATTATTCGATTCCTGAACTGCCGATGCATTATCAGCATTTGATGAAGCATATGATTCTGAATGAGTCGATGATGAATCATTTGAATTTGAGACAGTTGAATTGGATACGGCCGTGTTTGACATACCTGACACCTAGAGAAATAGAGACTTTATTGAGCCTCTTCTTAATGCGATTACCTTTTGAGTACCCGCCTTAATTTATTGATTGTGTTAGGCAATATTAGCAATAGAAATTAGGCTATATATGCTTATATTTTTCAATTTAAGAATATAAATTTCTATCAGTAAAAGTATTTAGGTTTTTTTGTTCTTCGCTGACAATGCATAAAATAAAAAGAAACTAAAGCCTATTAATCAGAGAGGATGCATGGCGTAAAGAGATAAGAGCTTTTAATATCGCCGTTCTTTTTATCAACAAATCTCAACCGCTAGGTATATATAAGTTAAAAAGAAGGGAATTTTGTCTATAATTTCCTGTCTAGTTTACTTCTGAGATCAAAATTACCCAGCTCTACAAAAAATACTCGCCATTAGTTTATATCCGTTGGTTTACACCCACTAGCTTATAAGCATCACTTACAAAACTCACATTAGATTGTGTAAAAACGAAAACCACTATTACAAGTACATTGGGAAAGATAAATATGAATAACGAGCTTGGCACACAAGATGTGAAAATTTTAAAGCTACTGCAGCAAGATGCCAGCCTCACCACGCAAGAAATCTCCGAACGATTGAATATGTCTCAATCTCCTTGCTGGCGAAAAATCAACAAGATGGAACAAGACTCGTTTGTTGAAAAACGCGTTGCTATTTTGAATAGAGAAAAACTAGGCATGGATGTCGTCGTTTTTTCGACAATCAATTTATCCACACAGGGAAGAGAATATTTAGAAGACTTTGAAGCAGAAGTAAAGCTGCTACCAGAGGTATTAGAATGCTACACCATGGCCGGCAGTTGGGATTACATGTTAAAAATTGTTGCCAAAAACATACGTCACTATGAAATTTTTGTCCGTGAAAAGCTAACAACCTTACCGCATATTGGCGAGGTGCATTCTCATATTGCCGTTACTGAAATTAAAAACAGTACCGAACTACCGCTTAGCACTCAATTTTCGCGTTAGCATAAACAAAGAATTCATATTTATCACCATTTCTAAACTGCCACTTTATATAACGGCTAAGCACAACTGGATCTTCTAAAGTTATCATCTTTTAAAATTTGTTGCTTCCAGTTGTCATTATCATATTCAATAAAATGCGCTGTTTGCTGAGCAACATCAAGACCAAAATATCGACCCACAATATGCAGCGACATATCAATGCCTGCTGAAAGCCCCCCGGCCGTTATTACATGACCCTGATCAACAAACGTCTGCTCACGAGACAATCGAATATCAGGAAAACGATTAGCAAAGTTATCAAAATCAGTATGGAAGGTTGTTGCTATTAAGCCTTCAAGCAAACCGGCTTCTGCTAAATGGTAAACCCCTGTACATAATGATGTCGTCAAATCAGCCATAACACTGGCCTTCTTTAACCATTCGATAATTTCAGGTGTGCAATGATGGGCAGGAGAAACAATGACATCTGGCTGTGGGGCGTCAAACACTGTGTAGTTAGGCGCAACTAACATACCGCCACTCATTCTCACTACGTCGTTGCTCGCGCCCACGGTATACAATTCAAAAACAGGACTGTCGTTAACCAGTACATCTTGAAAGATCTCCCAAGGAACCGCCACGTCTATCACCTGTGACCCCTGCCCCAGCGTAATTGCAACGCGTATCTTTCGTCCTTCGGGTAAAGCTAATCGTGTACCCTCGTTAAAAACTTTTTGTCTCGCGTCCTTTCTCGTCATCACGGTTCTCTCTTTGTCCTTAATCACTTTATCCTTAATCACTTTGCCCTTAAACTTTTATATTTAATCTCTATCTGATCTTTTATCTACTATCATGATGGAAACTTTTCGCTTAATTGATTAGCGATCATGACTTAATAAAGAAAAAATACGCCAAAATATAAAAAGCATTTCTGCTTTATACCAATACCTTACAACCATTCTTGAGAGGTTTATGACCTACGCGTTATTAGAAAGTGCAATTAACCGCGCTCTAAAGTTAATCACTAACGATTAATGACTTACGGTTAACGCATTACAGTCAATCTGTTATACCCAAAACCAAAACGCCCCAGCAAAAGCCAGGGCGTTAGATATAACCAAACATTTTAAGCGAAGCTTACCAACCAGTGATTTCTTTTAATCCATCACCAATATCCGCTAAGCTACGAACGGTTTTAACGCCCGCCGCTTCTAAGGCTGCAAATTTTTCATCTGCTGTACCTTTACCGCCAGAGATGATTGCACCAGCATGCCCCATACGCTTACCTGCAGGTGCTGTAACACCGGCAATATAAGACACTACAGGTTTAGTCACGTTAGATTTAATGTACTCTGCTGCTTCTTCTTCAGCAGTACCACCAATCTCGCCAATCATCACAATCGCTTCAGTCGCAGGATCTTTTTCAAACAACTCAAGAATATCGATAAAGTTAGAACCCGGAATAGGATCACCACCAATACCAACACAAGTTGTCTGGCCAAAACCTGCATCCGTTGTTTGCTTAACAGCTTCGTAAGTCAATGTGCCTGAACGCGAAACGATACCCACTTTACCTGGCAAATGAATAGAGCCAGGCATAATGCCAATCTTACATTCGCCTGGTGTAATAACACCTGGACAGTTAGGCCCAATTAAACGTACGCCTAATTGATCACAAACCACTTTGGCATCGAGCATATCTAATGTAGGAATGCCTTCTGTAATACAAACAATCAACTTAATGCCGCTGTTAGCCGCTTCTAAAATTGAATCTTTGCAAAATGGCGCCGGTACATAAATAACCGATGCATCTGCACCCGTTGCACTTACCGCTTCTGCCACTGTATTAAAGACAGGTAAACCTAAATGTTCTTGACCGCCTTTACCCGGTGTAACACCACCGACCATTTGTGTACCGTATTCAATCGCTTGCTGCGAATGAAAAGTACCTTGACCGCCAGTAAAACCCTGACAAATAACTTTAGTGTTCTTATCGATTAAAATACTCATTGAGCATCTCCTGCTGCTGCCGCAACAACTGATTCAGCGGCTTCTTTTAAGCTAGTGGCTGCAATAATGTTAAGACCACTCTCAGCTAATATTTTTGATCCTTTTTCTGCGTTATTGCCTTCAAGGCGAACAACTACCGGCACATCAACACCTACTTCTTCGACTGCACCAATAATGCCTTCGGCAATTAAATCGCAACGGACAATGCCGCCAAAGATATTAACCAATACTGCTTTCACTTTATCATCAGATAAAATGATTTTGAACGCTTCTGAAACGCGCTCTTTGGTTGCACCGCCACCGACATCAAGAAAGTTAGCCGGTGAACCACCGTGTAAGTTAACGATATCCATAGTGCCCATAGCCAAACCTGCGCCATTCACCATGCAACCAATATTGCCATCTAAGGCAACATAATTAAGATCCCATTGCGCCGCATGTGCTTCACGCTCATCTTCTTGCGAAGGATCATGCATTTCACGCAACTTAGGATGACGATACATCGCATTACCGTCGATACCCAACTTCGCATCGAGGCAATGTAAATTGCCTTCGGTAGTGATGACTAATGGATTCACTTCTAACAAAGCTAAATCACAGTCATGGAATAATTTCGATAAACCTAAAAAGATTTGCGTGAACTGTTTAACTTGGTCTTTGTTCAAACCCAATTTAAACGCCAGCTCACGGCCTTGATAAGGCTGTGCACCCACTAAAGGATCAATTTCAGCTTTTAAAATTTTCTCAGGCGTTTCATGCGCCACTGTTTCAATCTCTACTCCGCCTTCGGTTGATGCCATAAAGACAACCCGACGACTAGCACGATCGACAACTGCACCCAAATAAAGCTCTTGAGCAATATCTGTGCAAGATTCAACCAAAATTTTACTGACTGGCTGACCATGCTCATCTGTTTGATAAGTCACTAAATTCTTGCCAAGCCACTTTTGTGCAAAAGCTTTAATATCTTCTTTGCTTTTAAGCAGCTTAACGCCGCCCGCTTTACCGCGACCACCGGCATGGACTTGAGCTTTAACAACCCACTCAGTGCCACCGATTTTATCTGCAGCTTCAGCTGCCTCTTTGGGTGTATCGACGGCATAGCCTTTCGATACAGGCAAACCGTATTCGGCAAACAGTTGCTTACCTTGGTATTCATGCAAATTCATGGGTTAATTTCCGATGATTAAAAGAAAAAAGCCAACGCTTAACAAAATACTTAAGCGTCAACTAGCAAAACGAATCTCTAAATAGGCAGCCGTGTAGCTTAAAAACGGCGAGCGAATTTTCTCAAATTACGAGGGGGTTAAGCAAGCGTGAAAGCCGATATATCGTATTGTTAATACAATATATCGGCTTTCAATACTATTTTTTACGCGGTGGCTTGTTAGGAATATGAATTGCGTGACCAGCAACGGCCAATGCAGCTTCATGAACCGTCTCAGATAAAGTCGGATGACTAAATACAGTCAACGCTAAATCTTCAGAGCTGGCACCAAATTCAATGGCAATAACCACTTGCTGGACTAAATCGGCCGCACTTGGGCCAATAATATGACAACCTAAAATACGATCGGTCGCTGCATCAGCAATCATTTTGACCATACCGGTTGTTTCATTAGCCGCCATGGCTCGACCACTAGCTGCAAAAGGAAAGGTCCCTACTTTGTAGTCATGACCCGCCGCTTTCAGCTCTTGCTCGTTCTTACCGATCCATGCGATTTCAGGATGGGTATAGATAACGCCAGGAATGTTGTCGTAATTAATCTGTGTCTTCTTGCCTGCAATACGCTCGGCAACCATAACGCCTTCTTCTGAACCTTTATGCGCAAGCATTGGACCACGAACAATATCGCCAACGGCATAGACATCACGGGCATCGGTTTCACACTGCTCATTAACAAATACAAAGCCACGTTCGTCTAGTGTCACACCGCAATCAGGCGCTAATAGACTTTCGCTTAATGGACGACGGCCAACACAGACAATCAATTTATCAAAGGTTTCTGATTTAGTACCAGAAGCATCGCTGTATTCAACGGTTACTTCACGTGCGTCGCCTTTACCCGTTACTGATGTAGCGGTGACACGCGTGCCAAGACGAATATCCAAGCCCTGCTTCTTAAAGACTTTCTTAGTTTCTTTAGCAATGGTCACATCAACCGCAGGCAAGAATTCATCTAAGGCTTCTAATACGGTAACCTTAGCGCCCAAGCGCGCCCAAACACTGCCTAACTCAAGACCAATAACACCCGCACCAATAACGCCTAAACGCTTAGGAACAGATGTAAATTCTAAGGCACCGGTTGAATCAACGACAACGTCATCAACTAATGGCGCTGGAGGAATAGCTACTGGAACAGATCCTGCTGCAATAATAATATGATCAGCATGATAAATAGTTTGCTCGCCTGCTTCGTTAGTCACTTCAACTTGCTTATTGGCAAGTAACTTACCCTTACCCACAATAGAAGTAACACCGTTCGCTTTAAACAAACCACCGATACCGCCAGTTAGCTGCGTAACGATTTTTTCTTTACGTGCCAACATTTTAGCGACATCCATTTTCACTTCATCAACACTGATGCCGTGAATATCGAAATCATGTTTGGCTTCGACAAACTTATGGCTAGAATCAAGCAAGGCTTTTGATGGGATACAGCCCACATTCAAACAAGTACCGCCCAATTTAACGGCGCCCTTGCCATCTACCCACTTTTCGATACAAGCTGTTTTCATTCCCAATTGCGCACAACGAATGGCTGCAACATAACCTGCAGGGCCGGCGCCAATAATGAGAACTTCATATTTTTCTGACATACTATTTATTCCAATCAACAAAACTAAAAATAAGGTGTTTTAACTAAGGTGTTTAACTAAAGCGTTTAACTAAAGCGTTTTAAATAAGGCCAAAATTAGCCTTTAAAGTTCCAGCAAAATACGCGCAGGATCTTCAATCATATCTTTAATGGCTACTAAGAATTGCACAGCATCTTTACCATCAATTAAGCGATGATCATAAGACAAGGCTAAATTCATCATTGGCAAAATTTTCACTTCGCCATTAACCGCCATAGGGCGGTCCTGAATTTTGTGCATACCCAAAATAGCCGCTTGCGGTGGATTCAAAATCGGTGTCGACATTAGCGAACCAAATACGCCACCATTAGTCACCGTAAACGTGCCACCTGTCATCTCTTCCATGCTGAGCTTGCCGTCCATCGCTTTACCGCCGTACTCACGAATTTTGCTTTCGATACTAGCAAGGCTCATCGCATCGGCATCACGCAATACTGGCACTACTAAACCGCGATCGCTAGACACAGCAACACCGACATCAAAGTAACCGTGGTAAACAATATCATCGCCATCAATTGAGGCATTAACTGCAGGAAAACGTTTTAACGCTTCAGTCGCTGCACGAACAAAGAAAGACATAAAGCCTAAACGTGTTCCATTATGCGCTTTTTCAAACTGCGCTTTGTATTTAGCACGCAACTCCATAACCGGCTGCATATTCACTTCATTAAACGTCGTTAGCATCGCAGTAGTTTGCGTTGCCGTTAATAAACGCTCAGCAATGCGGGCTCGCAAGCGAGTCATTGGCACGCGACGCTCTGGGCGATCACCACCTGTTAATACTGGTATCGCTATAGAAGGTGCAGCACTATTAGTATGAGCGGTCGCAGTATTAGCGGTCGCAGTATTAGCCGCGGCAGCACTAGCAACCGGTGCAGCAACCGCAGCAGAAGCACGCTGATCAATAACCGCCTGCACATCTTCTTTCGTTACTCGACCGGCTTTGCCGCTGCCTGTCACTTCACTATCTGTAATATTATTCTCTGCCATCATTTTTTTCGCAGCAGGACTAATAATTAATTCATGGTCCGTTTGAGTTTGAGCTTCAACTGGCTCTGCCACCGCTGGCGCTGGCGACTCAGCAACCGCACCCGCTTCAAAACGCGCAATCAATTCATTGCTAAGAATAATTTCGCCTTCAGGTTTAATAATTTCTGTTAACGTACCTTCAGACGGTGCATTAATTTCAATAACAACCTTGTCAGTTTCAATATCAGCAATCAGTTCATCACGCCCGCAGGGTTCACCCACCTTTTTGTGCCACGTTGCAACTGTGCCATCAGCTACCGATTCAGGAAATGACGGAGCTTTGATTTCGATACTCATAATTAAATGCTCTTGCTAATCAATATAAATGCTATGCAAGCCCAAAGGCTATGCGCTAAATAATGGTCTTATTCTAAAGCCCTAATGCTTCAGCGATAAGGTTCTCTTGTTGCTGTAAATGCAAAGCCATATAACCCGCAGCGGGTGATGCCGATGAAAGACGACCTGCAAAGCTCAGCGGTAAATCTTTATTAATTAAATCCAATACACGACGTAATCGATGCTGACTGTTATACCAAGCACCCTGATTTTTTGGCTCTTCCTGACACCACACTACGGTCTCTAATTGACTGTAATCAGCAATGACACTAAACATTTCAGCATCGGGGAATGGATACAATTGTTCAATGCGAATAATCGCAACATTTTTCAAATTATGCTTACGACGTGTCTCAAGTAATTCGTAATACACTTTACCGCTGCAAACCACTAAGCGTGTGATATCGCGTGAAGCTAATTCGTCAGTCTCAGCAATAACATTATGGAATTGCCCTTCAGAAAAATCTTCTAACGATGAAGCTGCATGTTTATGTCGTAACAAACTTTTCGGTGACATAATCACTAAGGGGCGACGCAGTGGTCGAATAGCTTGGCGACGTAATAAGTGAAAAATTTGTGCTGAGGTCGTAGGTACACAGACTTGAATATTTTGCTCGGCACACAATTGTAAATAACGTTCTAATCTAGCCGACGAATGCTCAGGACCCTGACCTTCATAGCCGTGTGGCAGCAACATCGTTAGGCCGCATAAGCGCCCCCACTTATGCTCACCACTGGCAATAAACTGATCGATAACCACTTGGGCACCGTTAGCAAAATCACCAAACTGCGCTTCCCAAATCACCAAGCCTTTGGGGCTAGTGGTGGCATAGCCATACTCAAACCCGAGCACCGCCATTTCTGATAAAAATGAATCAAATATTTCAAAGGTGGCAGGCTCTTTAATCGCATTCTCTAAAGGAATACAAACTTCTGCTGTGCTTTGATCATGCAAAACCGCATGGCGGTGAGAAAAAGTACCTCGTCCGACATCTTGGCCGGTAATACGAACAGGATAGCCTTGCTCAAGCAACGTGGCATAAGCCATGGTCTCACCAAAGCCCCAGTTACCGTCCATTGCACCAGCGGCCATTTTGATACGGTCTTCAATAATTTTCATGACCTGACGCTGCAAAACAAAACCATCGGGCACTTGGTTAACAGTTTGAGCTAAATGCTGTAATTGCTCTAACGGATAACGTGTGTCGCCTCGCACTTCCCAATCATGGGCAAGATAAGGCGTCCAATCGACAAACAATTCTTCATTAGGTTGTTTAACTAAACTTTTTACAACGTGGTCACCATGCTCTAAGGCTTCACGGTAATCGTCTTCCATTTGACGCACTTGCACATCAGTGACAGAACCTTCGGCCACTAGCTGACGAGCATAAATATCACGCGTCGTCGCATGCTGTTTGATTTCACCGTACATCAATGGCTGAGTGCCTGAAGGTTCATCGGCTTCATTGTGACCGCGGCGACGATAGCAAATTAAATCAATAACGACATCACGCTTAAACTGCTGGCGATAATCTAAAGCCATTTGAGTCACAAACAATACCGCTTCAGGGTCGTCACCATTAACGTGGAATATAGGCGCCTGAACCATCTTCGCACAATCGGTACAGTACTCAGTTGAGCGCGCATCTTCGATATTCGAAGTGGTAAAGCCAACCTGATTATTAATAACGATATGCACAGAACCGCCAGTTTTATAGGCGCGGGTCTGTGACATCTGGAAAGTTTCCATCACAATGCCCTGACCGGCAAACGCCGCATCACCGTGCATAATAATGGGGATAACCTGATCGCGATCAACATTTTTACGACGATCTTGGCGTGCTCGTACTGAGCCTTCAACCACCGGCGAAACAATTTCAAGATGGGATGGGTTGAACGCTAGGGCTAAATGTAATTCGCCGCCCGCCGTCATAATATTCGATGAAAAACCCTGATGGTATTTCACATCACCTGAGGAGTTGTATATGGCTTTACCTTCAAACTCATCAAATAGCTCTGATGGCTGCTTACCAAAGGTATTAATCAAAACATTTAAACGGCCCCGATGGGCCATGCCAATAACGACTTCTTTGGCTTCGTATGATCCTGCGCGCTGAACTAATTCATCGAGCATAGGAATAAGGCTCTCGCCGCCTTCCAAACCAAAACGCTTAGTACCGGGATAACGCGAGCCTAAATATTTCTCTAAGCCTTCAGCCGCTGTTAATCGCTCTAACACATGGCGCTTAGTGTCGACACTGTACTCTGGCGATGAACGCACGCCATCCATACGCTTTTGAATCCACTGGCGCTGCTCGGTATCGACTATGTGCATAAACTCAGCACCAATCGAACCACAATAAGTTTTTTCTAAGGCGGTAATAATGTCGCCCAGCGTAGCCTGATCGGTACCAATATAAAAAACACCCGTTTGGAAAACGGTATCGAAATCAGCGGCACTCAAATGATGGTAAGCAGGGTCTAAATCGGGCACATCTTCGCGCTGCATTAATCCCAGCGGATCAATATTAGCTTTTTGATGGCCGCGTTGACGATAAGCGCTGATTAATTGCACCACACGTATCTGCTTACGCTCATGATCCGTCGCTAAACTATCGGCGACCGTGGCGCGAACAGCACCACGATTTTGACGAGCCAACTCTAAAAAATGGGCTCGCACAGTAGCATGTGGAACATCCGGCTGGATATTGCCATTAACGCGCGGCAGCTTATCAAAGCAATCACGCCATTCTTGATCAACCTCATTGGGTGATTCAAGATACTTTTCATACAAGGCTTCGACATAATCAGCATTGCCGCCAGAAATATAAGACGTGCGCCACCAGTGATCCATCGGATGATTCTGCAGGGGGGACTGCGACATGCTCTTTTCTCAAAATTAAGGAAGAATTCTATAGATAAGTCTATCGGGAATAATCATTTGAACAAGCGAGAAAATTGCTAATTCTTCGCACAAAATTATAGATAAGGCTGACTTTGGCTAATGGCGAGTTAAAAACCCTCATAACGCAAAGCTATTTTCTTTTTTTCAGCCAGCTCAAGGCTTTAGCTTTGCACTTATACGGCGCTAAAACGCTCAGCCTTGCACAAATATGAGCCAAATAATCCGCAAGTCAGGCTGCAAACGTTAAGCGCTGCAAACGTTAATCGTAAAAGATTTTTTGAATACTGAGAGATGTGAAACGCTTGGCAAAAAAAAGCCCATCTCATGACGGGCTTTTTATCTTAGAGCGTTACTTTTCTGTCATTCAGCGCCAATCGAGCTAGCGACTCAGCAGCATTGAACGAATATGACCGATAGCCTTCGTTGGATTTAAGCCTTTAGGGCATACCGAGACACAGTTTTGAATACCATGACAACGGAAAACACTAAACGGATCGGATAAATCCTCTAAACGAGATTCGGTTTCATCATCTCGGCTATCCGCTAAAAAGCGATAAGCCTGCAGCAAACCGGCAGGGCCAATAAATTTATCGGGGTTCCACCAAAAAGAAGGACAGCTCGTTGAGCAACAAGCACAAAGAATACACTCATAAAGACCATCAAGCTTTTCGCGCTCTTCTGGCGACTGTATACGCTCAATGCCCGTCTCAGGAATTTGACCTTGTAAATACGGCTTCACTTTCTCATATTGCGCGTAGAACTGGCTCATATCGATGACCAGATCACGAATGACTGGCAAACCCGGTAAAGGGCGCAATTCTAATTTGCCCTTTTTCACGATTTCAGACAACGGCTTAATACACGCTAAGCCATTTTTGCCATTCATATTCATGCCATCAGAACCGCAGACACCTTCACGACATGAACGACGATAAGACAATGATGGATCTTGCGCTTTTAGCAACTCAAGTACATCAAGCACCATCATATCTTTACCACCGGTATCGAGTTGATACTCTTGCATATACGGCGCAGCATCTTCAGCTGGATTGTAACGGTAGATACTCACTTGTAACATTTGGACGCTCCTAAACTCTTTTATCTACAGCTATCAATTAATAAACGCGGGCTTTCGGCTCAAAGGTATCAACCGTTACCGGATCAAAGTTCACCTTGCGCTTACCAACACGTTTTTCATCAGCAAAATACATGGAATGACATAACCAATTTTCATCATCACGCTCTTGATAGTCATCACGCGCATGCGCGCCACGACTCTCTTTGCGGACATTCGCCGAAATTGCTGTCGCTTCCGCTACTTCAAGCAAGTTATGCAATTCTAAAGCTTCAATTCTAGCCGTATTAAAGGCATCACTCTTATCAGCCAAAGGTGCTTCTTCAATGCGAACACGCAAGTCAGCTAACTGCTTAACGCCTTCGTCCATTTTATCGCCGGTACGGAACACGCCAAAATACAACTGCATAATGGTTTGTAGCTCTTTACGCAGCGCCGGCACACTCTCGCCGTTGCCTTTATTCTCATTCAGTTTTGTCACACGATTTAACGCTTTATCAATATCTGTTTCGCTCGCATCACGCTGCTCAATGCCATCTGTTAAGGCTTTCTCAATAAACAGACCCGATGCACGACCAAAGACCACTAAATCAAGCAATGAATTACCACCTAAACGGTTAGCGCCATGAACCGATACGCAGGCAATCTCGCCGCAAGCATAAAGACCTTCAATGACAACATCTTCACCGGCAGCATTTTGCGTTAACGCCTGGCCATTCACATTGGTTGGAATGCCACCCATCATATAATGACAAGTTGGCACTACTGGAATGGGTGCATAAACAGGATCGACATGCGCAAACGTCTCAGACAACTCACAAATACCCGGCAAGCGGCTATGCAGCACATCTTGTCCCAAGTGATCGAGCTTCAATAAAACGTGATCTCCGTCTGGGCCACAACCACGTCCTTCTAATATTTCCATCACCATCGATCGAGCAACCACATCGCGGCCAGCCAAATCTTTAGCATTCGGTGCATAGCGCTCCATAAAGCGCTCACCATCTTTATTGATAAGATAGCCACCTTCACCACGACAACCTTCAGTGACTAGCGTGCCCGCACCGTAAATACCGGTTGGGTGAAACTGCCACATTTCCATATCTTGCACGGGCACATCGGCACGCAGCGCCATGCCGACACCATCGCCGGTATTGATATGCGCATTAGTGGTTGAAGAATAAATACGCCCCGCACCACCTGTTGCAAACACGGTTGCTTTCGACTTAACGTAAACCGTTTCGCCCGTTTCTATACAAATAGCGATAACACCCACAACCACGCCATCTTGGTTTTTAACCAAATCAGTGGCATACCACTCATTCAGAAAAACCGTATTGTTCTTTATATTGGCCTGATACAAAGTATGTAACAGCGCATGTCCGGTACGATCGGCTGCCGCGCAAGTACGCGCTGCCTGTCCGCCGGCACCAAAATCTTTTGACTGACCGCCAAAAGGACGCTGGTAGATACGTCCTTCTTCCGTTCGGCTGAACGGCAAGCCCATATGTTCAAGTTCAAAAATCGCCTCAGGGCCAACACTGCACATATATTCAACAGCGTCTTGGTCACTGATATAGTCAGAACCTTTAACGGTGTCGTACATGTGCCAGCGCCAATCATCATTAGGATCAGAGCTCGCAATCGAACAAGTAATACCGCCCTGAGCAGACACTGTGTGCGAACGCGTGGGAAACACTTTAGAAATGACCGCTGTTTTGTGGCCCGACTGAGCTAATTGTAAAGCTGCTCGTAGTCCTGCACCGCCACCGCCAACAATTAGGCCGTCATAAGTGAGTGTTCGAATATTCGCCATCTATATAAACTCCGGTCACTGCCCGCCTATCGGGTCAGCCTATATTTTCATTCATTGTGAATGCTTTAAGGCGCATTCAATATAAGTTATGTCTATGTTCGGTATCTAGCCGCTGTTAACGCTTGAGCTAACTCTGACCTAAAACCTTGAGCAAAAGGTACTAGCAAAAGAACACCCCTACTTCAACTTCGGATCTAAGCGCCACACAATGCCATCAATAAAAAGACTTTGCGTCTATTTATTACGGTTAAACCACCTATAGAGATTCATTGCCACGTAAAATAAATCCATTTTTCGTGCGGGTTTATCGCACTTGAGCAATGTATGCATAAAAGCGGTGCGGATTATAGGCTAGCGCATGCGATAGACACAAACATAACTGCGATTGGATGGACAGATAAAACAATAAAAGCAGCGTTAATAAGTCCGATTAAGACAAATAGGGCATAAATTGACGTCCCAATCATTCAGATGAAATACGCCGCGGACATTGACAAAAAAACCGAGCGCTCTATAGTCGTCGGTTACGTTTGTCGGCTATAATCAGCGGCTTAAGTTAACGCCGTCCAAGAAAAGCTGCAAGTTTGTTAGTCCTGCTCGAAATATAGCCTTATAACAGACGCTTGCTCTCTGTCTATTTTGTTTCGGCATTATCGCTCGTTATGGTGCACTAAAGCATTAACGCACAGGATTATAAGCGCAGGTAGATTAGAAAGGCGGCTGCGATCCACAGACGGATCGCTTTGATCCGACCACTTCAGCCCATATAAGAACCAAAGTGAACCAGTCACAGGAAATAAAGAATGCCCGAATCGTCAGATATTAAAGCGACATTAACCATTGAAGATGGTCCCACACTTGAGCTGCCTGTTTATAAAGGCACCATAGGGCCAGACGTCATCGACGTTAGCAAACTCACTCCCAATGGCCACTTCACTTTCGACCCGGGCTTTGTGTCAACAGCCTCATGCGAATCACAAATCACCTTTATTGATGGCGGCAAAGGGGTTTTATTGCACCGCGGCTATCCCATTGAGCAACTCGCCAAGCACTCGAGTCACCTTGAAGCTTGCTACTTGTTAATTTACGGTGAACTACCCACCGAAGAACAAAAAGCCCATTTTGAATACACCATTAGCCGTCACACCATGGTTCATGAGCAACTTCGCACCTTTTACTCCGGATTCCGTCGTGACGCTCACCCAATGGCCATTCTTTGTGGTGTTGTCGGCGCATTATCGGCGTTTTATCACGACTCACTCGATATTACTGACGAACAGCATCGTGAAATCGCTGCTTTCCGTCTTATTGCGAAAATGCCTACGCTAGCCGCTATGAGTTTTAAATTCAGCATTGGCCAACCGTTTATGTATCCGCGCAATGACCTCAGTTACGCAGAAAATTTTCTGTATATGATGTTTGGCAACCCTTGCGAAGATTACCAAGTGAATCCTGTACTCGCGAGCGCCATGGATAAAATCTTTTTATTGCATGCCGATCACGAACAAAACGCATCCACCTCTGCGGTTCGTTTAACCGGCTCATCAGGTGCTAACCCATTTGCTTGTATCGCAGCGGGTATTGCCGCGTTATGGGGTCCGTCACACGGTGGTGCTAACGAAGCCGTGCTTGAAATGCTGCAAGAAATTGGTGACGAATCACGCATCGATGAATTTGTAGCACGCGCCAAAGACAAAAATGATCCTTTCCGTCTAATGGGCTTTGGTCATCGCGTTTATAAAAACTTTGACCCCCGAGCCAAAGTCATGAAAGAAACTGCTGATGAAGTATTAAAAGAGCTTGGCATTGAAGATGATCCACTACTAAAAATTGCTAAGCGTTTAGAGACTATTGCCTTAGAAGACGAATATTTCGTTGAGAAAAAACTGTATCCAAACGTTGATTTTTACTCAGGCATTATTTTAAAAGCCATGGGTATTCCAACCAGTATGTTTACCGTTATTTTTGCTGTAGGCCGAACCGTAGGTTGGATTGCCCATTGGCATGAAATGCATGGTGCGCCGTATAAAATTGGACGTCCACGTCAGTTGTATACAGGCTATGCAGCACGCGATTATCCCGTTAAGCCAAGCAAGTAAAACATTTAATTAGTTAAAGGTATTAAAGCCAATGGCAAATAATGATTCACGCCCCGTTGATATTCAATTTGGCAAATTTAGCTGGCCAGTCACTGCCATCGCCTCAATTACTCATCGCATTAGTGCGGTTATTATTTGGGTAGGTTTAGGTATAGGTCTAGCGACATTGTATTTTGCAAACCAGTCAGAAGCATCGTTTGATCTTGTATTCTTCGCACTGGAGAGTAATTTTATGGCGCAATTTGTTGCCTGGGGTTTATTGAGTGCATTTGGCTATTACTGCATGGGCACCATTAAGCATCTGTTACAAGATATGGGTTACTGCGAAGAGTTTGCCAGCGGTAAAATTATTTCTTGGATAGCGATTCTTTCGGGTCTTTCATTAAGCGTATTAGCGGGAGTGTACGTATGGGCGTAAAGCAATGGGTATTCCAACGTTTAAGTAATGTTGCTATTGTTGTTTTTGGTTTTTGGTTAGTTTATTTTTTGGCTAGTCCAGGTGCGATTACTGCTGAGACAATTAATGATTTATTTAGCAATACGGCATCGCTTATTTATTTGACGATTACGTTGGTGTTGGCTGGATTGAATTCGATTTTGGCGGGCTGGCAAATTGCGGGAGATTACGCTGAGAAGTTTAATCTTAATCAAACGTTTTTGGTTTCGTTTGGTACGATTGTGAGTGTTGCTTATATTGCTGTTGGATTTTGTATTCTTTTTTAGGATTGAGAAACAGTGAGATTAGCCTTTTTTTTAAGGGTTAATTTTAGAATTTAGACCCGGTGATGGAAGTTATCGGGTTTTTTATTGGGTGAGATAAAGAGTATGTTTGTTAATGCTGGCCTTACTTTATTCGGAGAGTGAGGTTGATTTTTTTAAGTTTTAAATTCAAGGTCGTCGGGGGTGGCCCGACAGCTAGAGTCTAGATCTTTAAGCCCTATCTGATAGTATTTTTATATTCTGGATTTTTAGTTTATTTTTTTGATTTTTCAATCAAGACCGTCGGGGGTGGCCCGACAGCCAGTCACTT
>ENA-OQVM01001603-OQVM01001603.1-marine-metagenome-genome-assembly--contig:-NODE-1603-length-29405-cov-29.853246_pt1 | contig 29405 bp, 29 predicted proteins | sample MGYA00237776_ERZ505498 | MGnify/ENA primary metagenome ERZ505498 (study PRJEB26159, sample SAMN06265151) | marine metagenome | isolation source: Helgoland LTER site | place: Germany:Helgoland, sampling...
TCATAATATGACTGGTGGTATTGTTGCCCTGCATCGTGGAGTCAAGCCTTAACGATGCTGTCCCTATTCAAAAGAACTGCACTTGAAGGTGCAGAAACCTTAATTAACGCTGCCCTGACAAAGGATCCCGCGTCCAAACAAGCTCTGACCAAGCTAGAAGGTCAGGTATTCTTAGTTGAAAGTACTCTGCCACCTCTCACCGTCGCTATAGAACCTACCGCTACTGGCATTCAACTGCATGATAATTGGGATGGAAATGTCACTGTCACAATTAATGGAACATTGATTGCAATGGCTGCTATCGCCGTCAATGCGAAAGAGTCGATCTCTTTTTCGGGTACTGGCGTTAACGTCAGTGGCAATTTAGACACTCTGCATCAGCTCAATAAGATTATGGGAGATGTGGATATTGACTGGGAAGGCGCGTTAGCAGAAATTATTGGCGATGTCCCTGCTCATTTAATAGCCAAGACTGTTCGAAACTCAGTGGTGATTAGACAAGACATCGTCACCCGAGCTTCGACTGGGTTGGTTGAAGTTGCTCAAGAGGAATTTAATCTCACACCCAGTAAAAATGAATTTGAGACGATCATCCCTGATATTCGACAGCTTTCTGCTGATGCAGATCGCTTAGCTGCAAGAGTAAAGCGGCTCTATCACAAGATAACCCCCAGTGATCCTGGAGCTCTTAACTCGTGATTAGACTAAGGCGCATGATCAAGATAATCAGGGTGGTCGGTAAATATCGTCTCGATTTGTTGCTCGACAAGCATAAGCTGCCTCTAAGGGCTCGACTTTTACTGGCGCCAGCCATGTTATTTGGCGCTGCCCATGAAGATCGTGGAGAGCGATTAAGGAAATCCTTAGAAGAACTTGGCCCTATCTTTGTAAAGTTTGGCCAGTTGCTCTCAACCCGTCCAGATCTTGTTCCTGACGATATCAGTAGTGAGTTGTCAGCACTGCAAGATAATGTTCCACCCTTTTCCTCGGCGGTATTTAAAAAAAATATAGAGACTGCTTTATCTGGGAAGACGGATGATCTATTTCAAAGCTTCGAGTCAGAACCTCTAGCATCTGCTTCTGTTGCTCAAGTCCATGCGGCAGTATTAGCTGACGGCCAAAAAGTCGTAGTTAAAGCGGTGCGGCCAAATATTGAGAAAACAATCCGCAAGGACCTTGCCTTGCTTTATACATTGGCCCGATTAGTTCTAAAGTACAGCGAGGATGGACAGCGGTTACACCCTGTAGAAGTAGTAAAGGACTACGAATCTGTCATTATTGAAGAGCTCAACCTACAATCAGAGGGCGCGAATGCCTCCCTACTGCGCCACAACTTTGCAGACTCGTCGATGCTGCATGTCCCAGAGATACACTGGCCATACTCTAACAAAGATGTTCTGGTCATGGAGCGAATCTATGGCATTCCAGTTACAGACATGGAACAGTTGGAAGCGGCAAGTGTCGATCTTAAGCTGCTGGCTGAGCGTGGTGTAGAGATATTTTTCACCCAGGTATTCGAGCATAATTTTTTCCATGCTGACATGCATCCAGGCAATATTTTTGTCAATGCGACCAACCCCAAGTCGCCTACCTATATTGCAGTTGACTGTGCCATTATGGGCTCACTTTCTAGTGAAGATCAGTTTTATATGGCTCGCAATCTGTTGGCTATGTTCCAGCGCGATTATCGCCTAGTTGCCGAACTTCATGTTCGATCTGGATGGGTACCTAAAGACACCTCGATCAATGATTTTACTGGCGCCATAAGGTCCGTATGCGAGCCTATTTTCCAACGACCCCTTAGTGAAATCTCATTGGGCCACATGCTTATCGATCTGTTTGCAACAGCACGACGATTTGATATGGAAGTGCAGCCTTCTCTGGTACTTCTGCAAAAAACTCTTCTCAACATCGAAGGGTTGGGCCGACAGCTATACCCTGATTTAGATCTCTGGCAAACAGCACAGCCTTTTTTAGAGAAATGGCTTAAAGATCGCTACTCCCCAAAAAATATTTTCAATCAACTTAAGCGCTATGCACCTGATTGGTTAGAACACTTCCCGCAAATACCACCGATGATATTTCAGGCATTAAAAGCATCGCAGCCTGATGGGCCAACGCACAAAAACGGGGATATTTCAGAAAGTAAAAAGGTGCCTATCAAAAAAGGAATACTCAGCGGCTTAGGCTTTAGCGCCCTAGGTGGAGGCGTTGTGTTAGCCCTTTCTCAATGGGGAGAGATACTCAGTGAACCAACCGATGCAAGTATTGCTCTGATGTTAACGGGCCTTTTAATTCTGCTGCTTCGCTAATCTCAACTTTAGTTACACCGTAACACCTGCCATAATTACTTAAAATATTTTTCACTTACTGGCACTTAACAATGAGTTACCTCGACGACATCAGCTGGAACAGCAACGGATTAGTACCAGCTATCGCCCAAGACGCTGATACCGGCGTTATTTTAATGATGGCTTGGATGAATCGGGAAGCTCTAGAGCTCACAGTCATTGAGAATAGAGCTATTTACTGGTCACGATCTCGACAAAAGTTATGGCGCAAAGGTGAAGAATCAGGTCATGTTCAACATCTGATAGAGTTAAGACTAGACTGTGATAGTGACGTAATCATGATGAAGGTTAATCAGGTGGGCGACATCGCCTGTCACACAGGCCGACAATCATGCTTTTATCGGGTGTTCAAAGACGGTGAGTGGCAGGCAGTGGACAAAGTACTTAAAGACCCAAAGGATATTTACTGATGGATGATTCAGTTTTAAAGCAACTGAGCGATGTTATTGAGACTCGTAAAAGTATGCCTGCTGAAAAGTCTTATGTGGCGAGTCTTCATCACAAAGGACTCAATAAAATACTTGAAAAAGTCAGTGAGGAGTCTGCCGAGACCATACTGGCAGCAAAAGACGCAGAACATAGCGGTGAAAATGATAAAGTTGTGTATGAAACAGCAGATCTCTGGTTTCATTCACTAGTTATGCTGTCACATCTTGGTGAAAATGCCACGTCGGTACTCGAAGAATTGGAGCGACGCTTTGGTTTATCTGGCCTTGAAGAAAAGGCTCAACGTAACACAGACTAATAAAATAGGAGAATAGTAATGGGTTTTGGATGGCAAGAATTATTAATCGTTTTAGTCATAGTGGCCCTTATTTTCGGCACTAAAAAACTACGCAATATCGGTTCAGATCTCGGTGGTGCGGTAAAAGGTTTTAAAGATTCGGTATCTCATGAATCTGAGGAAGATGCAGTGGCTGACGAATCGGTAAACGCTGAACAACACTCAGAAAAAGATGAGCATAAAGACTAGTCAGAGTCATTAGTATAAGGCTAGTTAATATTTATGTTTGATATTGGTTTTTCTGAATTACTTATTGTGGCGGTGCTTTCTCTCATTGTGATGGGACCTGAGCGTCTGCCGGAGACTGTTCGCACTATAAGTCTTTGGTTTGGACGCCTAAGACAGTTTTTATCTGCTGCACGCACTGAGATCGAAGATGAAGTGGGCATCGATGAAATTCGCAGGCAACTCCATAACGAACAAATTATGCGGGATCTTGAGAAAACCAAAAATCATTTAGAGGATGTTGCCCAAACGCAGCATTCTATTCTTCCCGACGATCAAAAAAATGTCTGAATCAGAAACCCTCGAAAGCCAACCATTTATGGCACATCTGATTGAGTTCAGAAACCGTGTATTACGATCGGTTGTGGCTGTGTTAGTGATTTTTGCGGGACTATTTTCATTTAGTAATGAGCTCTATTTGTACATTTCAGAGCCCATAAGAGTTTATCTGCCGGATAACCTCAGTATGATCGCCACTGAGGTTGCATCGCCCTTCCTAACGCCATTTAAACTGACATTGGTATTGTCAGTGTTTGCGGCGATGCCCTATATCCTTTACCAAACTTGGGCCTTCTTAGCGCCCGGGCTTTATAAACGTGAAAAGAAAATTGTTTTACCCTTATTCTTCTCAAGCGTTGTGCTTTTTTATAGTGGAATGGCCTTTGCTTACTATGTGGTATTTCCACTGGTATTTATGTTTTTCACCAGCATAGTCCCAGAGGGCATCAGTGTCATGCCGGACATTCGCAGTTATCTCGATTTTGTACTTAAGTTGTTTTTTGCTTTTGGGTTGAGTTTTGAAATTCCGATTGCGGTGGTTATCTTGTCTTGGATGGGAGCAGTCGAACCTGATAATTTGGCCAAGAAAAGACCCTACGTCTTTGTTTTGTGTTTTATTCTCGGAATGTTGCTAACGCCGCCCGATATTATCTCCCAGACGCTTTTAGCGATCCCCATGTGGTTGCTATTTGAAGTTGGCATTCTCTTCGGGCGCATGGTCGCGCCCAAAAAAGAAGATGGAGAATCCCTAGCCGAATAAACCTAGCCTAATGGCGCTGTAATGAGTGTCTCTTGCCAATCTTGAGATGGCCGCGTCTGGCACATAAAACTCAAACGCATGAAACCCTCCAGGAAATACTTCGAACTGGGTAGCAACGCCTGAGGCATTTAGTCGTTTTGCGTAGTCTCTATTTTCATCTAAGAACAGATCGACAGAACCAACGCCAATGTAAGTCGGCGGCAAGCCGTGTAAGTCGCTAGCGTGGGTTGGAGCGGCGTATTTAGATGCCGCATAGGGCTCTTGCTCCGAGGTCTTGTGCAACCCCAAGTAATACATCCATCCTTGAAGATTAGACTGGCGGTTCCAGATGCGCTTATCAGTAACAATAAAGCTTGAGTCTGATGTGCTGTTGTTGTCAATCATCGGACAAAGCAGCGCCTGAAAGACCACCGTTACTTCTGCCCTATCCCTAGCCAACAGCGCAAGACCTGCGGCTAAACCACCTCCCGCACTAATACCTCCAATGGCAATAGAAGACTTATCAACCTTGAGCATATGCGCATTATCAAAAACCCAAAGTAAAGCGGCATAGCAGTCATTTAATGGCACAGGAAAAGGAAATTCAGGTGCTAGTCGGTAGTCCACAGATATCACCACACAACCGATATCTTCTACCATACGCTTTACTGAATAATCATCGCCTTCCATACTACCAAAGCAGTATCCACCACCATGGATCCAGAGTAATGCGGGAAGGTTCTCTTTATGCCCAACAGGGCGATAAACCCTGACTGGCACAAAGTCATCGCTATCTTGTTGCACTTGGTAATCCAACGTTGAGACATTACTGATAGGCGCCAGAGTGGCTGCGACAGCTTGACTACGCTGCAGTGACACCTGCCGCGTCACAGTTAGATCCGCCCAGATGTCGAACTCAGGTATGGCCTCAAGCGCCGGTATGAGCTCAGGGTCGACTAATTTTAGGTCCATTGCTAATATTTACCTTAAATCAACTGATGATCATGGAGATTCTAAGTCTATATAATCTCACCACCAATATAAAACCATTGCTGCTCTATTCGAGTAAAAACTGACTTCTCATGCATTACGCTTTTGCCACTGTTAGTTTGGTAAGTGGCTTTAAATTCTACCCAACCCTCTGTATCTGTATTGCCTGATCCTAAAACATCAAGTTTGATCCATTGCTGAGTTTTTTCTGAGAGCTCACTCACCCTAAGATTTTTCGCCATGGGTGGAAACCAGGTCTTTAACAAATACTCACCAAACCCACCCAAAGCATAAGCACTGTACCGAGAGCGCATTAGCTGTTCAGGTTCGCTTGGTATGGCGCTACCTTTCAAATAAGGCTCACAGCAGCTTGAAAAAGCTATTTTATTACCGCAGATACATGAGTTGACCATTGATTTTTATTGACCCAAGCATAATAAGTTAAAATAATACCTTAAATCGATTAAGAAGAGTTGTCCTATGCCCAGTTTAGATATTGTTTCAGAAGTTGACAGTGCCGAGATATTGAATGCAACTAACAATGCAGCCCGAGAATTAACCACTCGATTCGACTTTAGGGGTGTCGATGCGAGTATGACTCTCGCTAATGATGTGGTGACACTAAAGGCTGAAGCTGATTTTCAGTGCCAACAATTACTCGATATTTTTGCCGCCCAGTTGGTTAAACGCAAAATCGACCCTACTGTAATGGAATATGATGAAGAGGCCTTTCATAGTGGCAAGACATTCTCGTTAAATGTTAGCTTTAAACAGGGAATTGCTGCTGATGTCTCTAAGAAATTAGTCAAACTAATCAAAGAGAAAAAACTGATTGTGTTATCCGCCTAAAAAATGATGTTGACACAGTGAGTGAGTGAGTAACAGAGCAGGATACTACTGGCTCAAACAACATTTCATAATCCTCAACCAATCATGTCAACAATTTTAATGTTGACGCCCATCCAAAAAGCTTCAAATTACAATATCAAAATTTACACACAGACGAATTCATGTTGACATATTTTGTCATCAGCCAAAGACATTTCAATAACCTTAATTGAGAATTGCGAATAGGACAAAGGCACCCAAAAACAGTAAAGCCCAGTTCAAGAATGATCCACTCTCTTTTTTAAACCCGAGGAGTTTCTTAACCTCAAATGCCGAATACTCACATTTATCATCTTCAAACCACTTGCCGGTGCGTAACTCGAGCTTTTTAATCGCCGCGCGCAGCTCTTTTATCTTCTCAGGACTCACTACTTCGTCAACGATCCGCACTGCGGTTGACCTCTCAGACACCACTGTATCAATCTCGCAAAACCCTAATGTGAAACCTGATCTACCGCTATCTAACTCATCCTTATACGCAATAAAGAAGCGCTTCCCTTTTGCTGTAGATGTCTTCTTATTATCTTGAAGTGCTTCTGTAGGTGCTTTCTCACTGGGGTAAAGCTCGCCAATGACTTTGTTATATCGTATTAAAAGTTTCTTCCTACCAGTTGAAGTTTGACCTGAGCTGTTATGCGACAAGAATCGCTCAAGAATTGCCGCCTCATCAGTTAACCGTTTATCTTTCCTGTAAATAATAGCGAGCTGCTCGTAATACCAAGGCGCAGGTGGCGGATCAGACTCTGTAGCGTCTATCAGGCGTAAAAGAAGGATCTCTGCCTCAGCATGGTTGGCACTGGCCTTTAGACTACGCACCTCATCGAGAAACCCGGTAAAGTGTCTACCATCGATATATGAAGCACGGCTATTTTTCATGATATTGGACTCCTTTCCTTACTAATGGCTACATTTATACTTATGGCACCATTATCAAATGTGTTTTGATTTATAACATATAGGACATCCGGATCCGCCAGACGTGCGTGTGCGCGAACTTACTGATGCTTCCCAACTGTGTCCTTTTTCACACCTCCACCAGTATTTTTTGTTCGTACCATAAGAAACATCGCGAGGGTGAACATCGGAATTTTTTTCAAAGTCCCATTCTTTTACAAGATATGGAAAGTTTTCTTGAAGAGAATTTGCATGTCGTCTGCAAGTTGGACAAATCTTTGATACTTCACCTTTTAAAGCGGATGTCATATTACTTGGTTTGTTTTGCCACTCGTGTCCCTTGGAACATATAAACCAAACCTTTCGCCCGGAACTTGGGGTAAATTCCTCAGGTCTCAAATCTTTATTCTTTGTTGGATGCCAAAATTTTTTTACATTTGGATATACAACCGCCAAATTGTTGGTGTCTGTAGCTAAAGTCCCCGCACAATAGGGGCAACCTGACTTATGTCTCGTGACATTACTGACCGTCGCTTCCCACTCATGATTATTTTCACATTGCCACCATCGTTTTAGGTTGCTCATAGGTAAAACATCGGACGGTTTGAGATCACCGTTCTTAGTAGGGTGCCACATTTCAGACATGTCCGGATATTTCACTTCTAAGTTAAAATCATCAGATGCAAAATTATTACTACAGTAAGGACAACCCGTTCTATTTATAGTGCGTCCTAAAACTGTGGTCTCCCAAGAATGACCTTGGTTACAACGCCACCATACTTTCTGCTGACTACCTCGTGAAAAACTCTTTGGTTCCAAGGGAAAGTTTTTTTCATAGTCAAATTCTGCGATTAACGATTCATCCTCAACCGCAAGACTGTTTTCTATGTCTGGTTCTGGTACATCTGTTTGATATTTTCTAAAGACATCTTCGTTTTGGAAAGTACTTTCAGAGATGTACTCGTTAATTTTTAAAGTATCTTCATTATCGCAATAAGTTTTAATATTGTTCAGGATTGTATTTATAACCTCTTTTTTTAACCCTCTTTGACTAGTCAACACATCAAAATCGGATAATTTCTCTAATGGTCGTTCTCTAACTCGAATTAGTGTAAGTCCCAAACCTGACAATAGTTTTTCTTTGTCCCGATCTCGATCTTCCTTATCTTTGTGCCAATATGAACCGTCATATTCAATGCCGATGCGATATTTCTCTATGTATAGGTCAACCTCTGATCCAGAGAATTTGCGACGTCTTATTACACTTCCAAAAATATGTTCTAGTTCTGATAACAACCGAAATTCAGGAATTGACGTATGTTTCCAACAAAAAGGACAATTGTTTCCTTGAGACCTATCCGCAATTCGTGTTTCCCATTCGTGATTTTTTTTACACTTCCACCAAACCTTTTTGCCACTGAACTGAGAAAAATCTTCAGGTAACAAAGGAACGTTTTTCTCGTAATCCCATTCACTTGCTTTCTCTGGATGTAAAATCGCAAAACTATTTTCGTTAGTTACTCTTTTGCCTGCACAGTAGGGACACCCTGAACCACGAGATGTCCTGTTTGATATTGTCGCGTCATACGAATGACCTTTGGGACACAACCACCAAACTTTTTTAGCACTAAACGGAAGAAATTCATCTGGTTTTAGTGAAAGGTTTTTGTCGGGATGCCACTCGTGAGAAATTAACGGGAATTTAACCAGAAGGTTATTATCTTTTGTTGGACGTCTCCCCACTTTAACTTCCTTTTTTATCTCTTTTCTTCACCGTCCAAGCAAACCCCAAGTCATCAAGACGCTGAATCTGTTCTAGTGTTAATTGGTCTTTCTTCCTAATCTTCTGGTACAAGGCTAAGGTTAGTAGTAGAAATCTCATTAGTTGCATACTCGCTGTACAGCTAACGCCAACTTAAGCGGAACCTAACCAACTGTTTTTGTTCCGTTTGAAGTGCTTGTTAGCTGAATTAAGTTAACTCTGTGTCCACAAAATTCTGATATTCAGTAAACAATTCCCAAGTTTCAACATACCCGAAAAAAATTAACTCTAAATGTTTACCATCCATTGAAGTGTTAATTGTTCGATTGTTCCAAATTACAGGAAGAGTTTTTTTATCGTGACTATTAAATTTAAACTTGAAGTTATGAGAAAGGCAATTTCTGATTATTCGTGCAAACTCATACCATGACTCATCCACTAATTTGGCGCCCTGACCACTTTCATCGCAGTAATTCTTAATAAGTTCAAAAGATTCCTTGATGAGAGCTCGAATTTGCGTTTTTAGAAATTCTTTAAGAGCGACCTCTCTATCTGCAGGTTTCATCAATAGATTTTTGACTTGATTAAATTCTACCGTGTAAGTTCCAAATTTTACATGGCTTTCTTCTAAGGCAGAATACACTTTTTTGTTTGAAAAAAGAGAAATTGACGCCAATCCCAAAACGTAGTTATTCTTTGCGTTCTCCAATTGGCTCAATAGATCGTCTTTAGTCATACTCACTCCAAAATTACAGCTAACAGCTAAACACCCTAATACCTGCATCATAGGCACGCTATTTACTACATGTCCTGCGCGTCCAAGCTCGCCGCTGTATCGTCCTCAGATTTGCTGAACTTTGAAAACCACTGCTTACGAAGTTGGCTCAATTGTTTTTTTGGTGCCCAATGAGTTTTGCCAAAGGAATCAGAAATTCCGATTTTACTGTAATCACCTTTGAGAAAGCAGTCTTTATCATAGTTCACAAACAAGTTTATTGTTTCACCAACATCTAGCTTTGCAGGGAGTTTGCTTGAGTGTACGTTTGTATAATCGTGAAACAAGACTGCGTGAGACTCATCTCTCCAAAGTTTCTTCCAGAGTGATGTATTAAGAAGGCACACAGTGTTCAAAGTGACTGTACCTGGCCCATGATTTGTAGCCCTTATGCAGATGTAGTTTGAGCTTGGTACTGAGCCTGGGTAGATAATATTTTGCTTACTTACAGACACCGCTGCCCTTGGTTTAAGGATCACATCACGATAGATGTTCCACCCTAGACTGATAGCCGCTATGGCGGCAGATCCGACACTAATGATTATTGCTAGCTCTGCTGTTTCCATGTGTTTCCCTTCCATTGGGACGTGCGCGCGCGTAAAAACGCCTTACTTGATGAGCTAATAACATGCTTATCTCTTATCGTATAGTGTCACTAAAACCACCGTATTTAAGTTACACCCAAGTTACACATGTTGAGAGCTTATTTGTGTAACAAAGCCCGTAACTTAATCTGTGTGGCACAAACGGTGCCTAGAAATTTGATTTAGTGACACATTTCTATGGACTATCGAATAATAGCTTAAGCCTAGCAGATTTATGTCAACTGGTGCTCAAATAATTCAGGTGTACGGATCGATAGATTGCGTCTATACTGTATATCTATACAGTATATTATGGAGCCAGCATGGACAAGGACATTCTGACGGAAGCGTCGCTAAGGGCAGCTCATTTTCTGGGACTTGATACAGCGCAAGTCGCTCAAATCTCGAAAGAGACACAACTAGAATCTGAGGAAGTCGCAATATTATTGGTCAGAGCCTACAAATCATTAAATAGCATCATGGGCGGCCATGAAGCCGAGATGAGGGTATGGATGTCCTCTGAAAATTCCCATCTGAAAGGTATACCTGAGCAGTTGATCATGAGCGCAGGCGGATTAAATGATGTCGCCTGTTATCTCGAAAGATTTAAATAGTATCTCAATGACGTTTGTCGGCTCAGAGTGATTGATCTGTGATGGTTAGTCTCGAAAGTTTTTAAACTGGAATGGTTGCCCAAGGTCTGCTTCGCGGACCAACGCCATCACTGCCTGTAGATCATCCCGCTTCTTCCCTGTTACCCTGACTTCGTCACCTTGGACCTGCGCCTGGACCTTCATTTTTATTTTCTTTTCTTTGATCATTTTGATCATTTTTTTAGACACATCAGCTGCTATTCCTTGCTTAAAACTGACGTTTAAGGAAAACGTTTTACCGCTGTGCAACGCTTCTTTGTCGTATTCCATTACGGTAGGGTCTATTTTCCTGTTGACTAACTGCGCTGCGAAAATATCCAGTAATTGTTGGCACTGAAAATCAGCCTCTGCTTTGAGTGTCACCACATCATTAGCAACGGTAATCGTTGCATCAACACCGCGAAAGTCAAAACGTGTGGTCAATTCGCGCGCTGCATTGTTGGTGGCATTCAGAATTTCAGCACTATCGACTTCCGAAACAATATCTAAACTGGGCATAGGACGACTCTTTTTAATCAATCTGGAGTATTATTTTAACTTAATCCATCGGGATCGGCTCACTATTTTTGAGGATCTGCTTTACGAGTTTATCTAGGTTCACCACTCGGCTATCCGCTGCTAAGGTAACAATGGCGTTTCTGGCCACAGATTGCTCTCCTACCAGAGTTACTTGCTTGATTGATCGCGTTAGAGCCGTATAAAGCATACTGCGCTCTAAGAGGCGTATACCGGGCATTATCGGCATAATCACTCGCTCCCACTGGCTACCTTGACTCTTATGGACAGTGATCGCATAGGCAAGTACAACATTCTCTGCGAGGTCTGACTGGGTTACTTCAACGATATTTCCCTGGAAGTCGATCAAACAAAGCGGCTCATCAATGGAGTTAGCCTCGAGTGCTTTGATAATTACACCCATCGAGCCATTGCGCAATTCGCGGTCGTAGTCGTTTACCTTCCAAAGAACAGGGTCTCCCTCTTTGAACGTCCCGAAGTGCATTTTCTGGATAAGGTCATCGTCGCTATGCCAGGACACTCTTCTCCCTGCAGGGTTGTATCGGTTCTGACAGGCGGTATTTAACGCAGTGCAGTCAGCCACACGGGGGGCGATAATTTGGGCCTCGCCCATCGCGATGAACTTACCATATAAATCGACGCAGACATTCAGCGGGTTCCGCCGCTCCTCTATGAAGCTGACACCTTCGCCTCCATCTATCTCATCCAGAGACTGAACAGGAACGCTAGGCCAATCACCATGCCTAACCGCTAAAGCCACCACGGGTATTCCTGACTCGCTACTTTGTCGCTTCACCTGTGTAAGCTCTGTTTGAGGGAAGCCCTCTAGCCCTGCAAGCGCATGTAGAACCTTCCCTGGACCAACAGGGGCAAGCTGATAAGGGTCCCCAACGAGGACGAGACGGCATCCAGGGGGCAGGCTTGCAATCACTCTGCGGAATGACAGCACATCGACCATCGATGCCTCATCGATCACCACCCAGCTACCAGCTGGGATATCATCGGGGTCTGTATTCTTAACGAACCCCGCAATGGTTTTCGCCTCAAGCGCAGTCGACTCATGCATTCGCAATGCAGCCTTTCCGCTGAGGGCCATCTGATATATGTGGGCAAATGGTTCTCGCGCCCTAATCAGGCTATACAGGCACTTAAGCACCGTTGTTTTACCAGTGCCTGCACCTCCCAATATTAAGCTTATATTGTTTTGGGACGACACCGTTACAGCTGTCCTTTGCTCTTGTGTAAGCGCGTAGCCCTCATCCTTTTCAAAGGCACTTATGAGGTGAGAAGCAGACGCCTCGGTATCTAAAAGGGAGGTTTGTGAGTGGGATTCGCTGTTGGCCGCTAACGCTGTTACATACGTCGCTATCGATCGCTCTATTAGCCATGCACCAGTAGATGCCAGCAAGCCATCATGGGCTACTACTTGTCCGGCCTCAGTAGCAACATGTAATGCGCGCTTGGAAAGCTCCTTATCACGAAGTAATACCCTAGAGAGTACATCCGTCAGAGACTTGCCTTCGGCAGCCGTACAACCTTTGCTGCTGCTACGCATATAAAGCGCCTGCTCAACAGCCGCACAAAGCCTGTGGTCAGCATCAGGTTTAACGCCGATCTTGGTCAGCGCAAAGTCATCGACTGCTTTCCAGTTGGCATTGAAGCTAATCAGCCTATAGGGGTTTTCTGTGATTTTTTGCTCGCACTCATCCCCATAAAAGTCCATCACCTTTCGGGCCACACCTAGATTGAGGCAAACAGAATCAAGCCATGTAATCGTCCCAGCAAGCCCATCCTTGCTAAATGCATCACATAAGCTTCTGGCCGAATCCTTGGTCAATACTTTGGATAGAGCCTCAAGATCAGAGCACTGTAGTAGACCCGTTAGCTCCTTGCCAAAAGTCCTATCAAGTTTAAGTGCTTTCACTCGCCCAACGCCTTTCACCTCTGGACTGTTGATCATCCAGTTGACTAAATTACGCTGACTGGGCTTGAGCATGTAGGCCTCTGCAGCGTAGAGCTGATCTTCCATCCACTCATAACCGCCTCGCGGCACCGACTTGCGCTCAACCTCTCCAGAGACTCGCCATACCTGACCGGGGTGAAGTATTGAGGTATCTCTAAGATATTTGTATTCCAGATGAATAGCGAATGCCTTGGCGGTATCAGTCAGGCCGTAGAAAATTGCACCACCTATTTTTCCCAATGACCGAATAGACTTTACCTCGACCTCTACAGTTACTTGCTGATCAGCCTCGGGGGTTTTCATAGGTGTATTGCTCGACCAGTTTCCAGAAGATGTTCCTTAAATATATTCGATTTCTTGAGCTTCAGCTTAAGACTTCGGATCTCTTCTTTTTGCTCAGCATTCTTCTCTTCCAACTGCTTAATACGTATTTTGTCTCGACTTGTAGAGACAGTGCCAGCAGGGGCCGCCTCAGCTTTTTCCTGAGGTACAGTGAATACGCCAGCATTCTGAAGCTCTTTCTCTTTATCCTTCCGCAGCGTTGCTATGCGTGGATTCTGACGCAGAGCAGCTGTGCCTATACCCAAAGCATCACACACTTTTTTAGGGCTCATAACACACCCTGTTTTGTCTGCCCATGAGGTCCAGTCACCATCCTGATCTCTAATCTCCAGGAACTCCACAAAGGCTTGGAGCGCTTCTTTTGCTACTTGCTGTCCGCTTTTATTTGTTGAACCTGTCATTATTCTATCGCTTTAAAGTTGTCTCTTAACTGCTGAGTCATTCTTGCCACTTGACGCCCTAGCTCTTCATTTGTGGCTTCTAGGTCAGCTATCTTTTGCACTTTATCTTGGATGCTCGAACTGTCACTGCCTTCGATAAACATATCCATGTATTGACGGTGCAGTAAGCCTTTTAGCTTTTTAACTTCATTCTTTAATTCGTTTTTTTCTGCAAGCAGCTCAGGCTTGTTCTTATAGCCTTGAGCCTGTTGGTTTTTATTAATTTCTCTTTTTCTGAGAGCGACGAGCATCGCGTTCGTAGCGGTCATGTGTCGTGTGAGTTTGGGGAACCGATCAGATCGCAACGCGCTTCGGCTCTTACCTAAGCTGTTACAAACATCGGCAATGCCAACTTGGTAGTGACTGAAAGCTAATCCAGATGGTGAATCATCGGTAAGGATATTTGACTTACACGTTTCAACCAACGCTTCAAAGGTATCGTAGTACAGCGTTTCCATACCGGGGCTCAACCATTCAGGCTTTGATGGTGTATCGCCACTATCATCAAGCCAGTTATCAATATCAAAATCTGTTAGGCCATCAATATTCATTTTTTTGTCTTCCATTTGTTTAATACCGCTTTACCCTCTTTAGCGGCTTTCAGCGATTCCTGTACGAACTTGTCATCCTCAGTCACATTGAGGATATCTATTCTGTTCTTCGCAAACTCTTGATGTGCAATTGACTGACGTATAAGCGCAGCTTCATTGTTTGTCTTCGATGCACAGAAGCTTACACAACCTACGCACGTTGAATAACAGGCACCATCATAATCAGGCATCCCCGTTTCTTCATCAAAGCAATTGTTATGCTTGATAGTGGCGACACGAGACAAGCAATAGCCGTACTCATGGGCTTTTACGTGAACATATTGAACAGCCATATCATCTAAAAAGTCATCGAGAGTATCAGACGTAACAGCGACGTTATTCACGCTCTTTGACAAGTATTCAACAGCAATTCCTTGCAGGTCTTTTTCAAACTCTTCATCCACACGAGACTTAATCTCTTCGCCCACGATCCTGCCCAGAATTTCTCGGAGGTACTTCCTCACCAAGTCATCAGCAATTTCTGACTTTAACTTGTTAAACGTATAGGCTTGGGTCATATACGAGCCATAGGAATGCATGAAATGGCGGCGTATTTCTTCCGTCACATTACCCTCAAACATCCTTAACGCGAATTCTGCCCAAGTGTGGCGGAACTGGTGAACTTTGATGTCTGGGTGCTCTTCACCCAGCTCTGGGTGTGCTTCGGTGAAGCGGGCGTAATATCGTTTAAAAACCTCTGTCATCTGGCTCGAGGAAAGCCGTGTTGGGTTATCTAGACTGCTTACTTGTTGAATTCCCAAAAAGTCATTACTGAACAGGTAGATGTTCTCATCTAAATTTAATCGGCATAATTTGAGGGTGTCAGCTGCTTCTTTGAGTAAGCTATGGGTGACACGCACTTCCTCGATACCATGATTGGTTTTTTTGATTGGCGTGGTGTAGAAAACACTTTCAGGGTTATCTGTATCGGCTACGACATCTTTGTTGCGCATGTTGCATATTTCACTCCAAGAGCGAGAGCCAGTCAGACACAGCATCACTGTTAATGCAGCATATCTCACAGTTAACTGAACGTAATCTTTCACATCAACCCAGCCCTGTTCGTCGGTTAAGTATGAGTCCGCCAAACTGATAAAGTCATTGCCCAAATTCCAATAAAAATCCCAACTTTCCGAATTCGCATCCAAGGCGCTCTGGAACTCGGGAGTGCTATAAGGAGACTTTGTATGTGAGCGGGCCTCTTTAGCAATGCACTCTTTTCCTGATGCTTTACAGGCGTAATAATATTGCTTTAGTTTTTCACGATGGGGAGTCTTACCGGTAGGTGGTCTGACGAATGCATGAAGATCGCGGTCACCTGTGCGTTTGTAATGGGCATAGAACTCAAAACAATTGATTATTGTTTGTCGATAAAATTTTGGGTCGCTACCCCTGTCGTACTTTCTGATTAATCCCCACAGGCCAACCGCAAATTTGGATTTATCTGAGCGTAAATCCCTCACCGCATATGCCAAGAAAGACATTGCGACATGTACAGGGATACTGCCGTGTGAGCCGCCAGAACCCCACTCGGCAAAATCAAGCCCAAACTCATCACAGAGGTCTTTCACGATGGAATTCGCCTTCGGCGTTCTGGCAGATAGGTAATTAATTTTAAATGATAATCCATCTGAGATATGTCTGTGATGATATGCGTTATAGGAGTCTTTCAGCATCTGAGTTTTAACTACCATGGTGCCGTAAGCATTACCCTCGTCAAACATGGTGCGAACAAAAGCATGTATATCCGTTTCTTTAAACCGAACTAAGTCAGTGTTGGGGTGGTGGATAGTAGCCCACCTAAGAAACCCTGGACAATTATTCAAAACCGTTTGAACCCGAGACTGAGTTGCACTGACGTAACGCTTGTCACCTTTGAATCCGCCCAATTTATAGCGTATGTATTGCTTGAGTATTTGCTTCCAGTGATTATTTATGTCTGGGAGGTTTATATTACGACTAAAAAATCTATCTGTACCGGGGTCTTTAAATAACCACTCGTCAGCTTGAAACGCCTCAATATCATTGCGTCTGGATACCTGCGCTTCATCGTTGTACTGCTTGCGCCTATCGCGAGACTCTTCAAAAATGGTTGCATCGTTCTCTTTTATAAGATTCATGATTATTCCTTATTTACACGATGGGTGGAAAGAGTGATGATGGAAGCTTGGCGGCATGTTTTTCGCCTTCTGTAACCATATTCGCTGGAAACTTTGCTAACACATCAGACAACTGAATAAACTCTTTGACCACATCATTGACGACCCTTTTATCGCTTCGTTGATGCTGTATTAGTCGCGGAATTTCAGCTTTCAAGTGGTCGAGTCGTCTCAATATCAATGCAGCTGTGCTTGGTGTTGCGATATACACAGTCTTTTGGTCTGATTCAAACTCACCAAGCAGACCCATATCGACATTGAGAGTATCGCTGACGTGGCTTATTCCGAGCAATTCTTTCACTTTAACTTTACTTAATACCGCTGTCTTGGGAAGCATCTCATTGATGTCATCTGCAAAGCTCGTCATCATTTCTGCTACACGGAATGATAACGATGGTGTATCAGATAGTTTTTCTTTTACAATTCGCGGGTATCTCGCAAGGTAGGTATCCTTATCTGTCTTTTCTGAGTGACCTGACAGTCTTGCCGCTATTTCTGCGTGACGAGGGTTCGTTGTGTTAACGGCATTGATAAGTACAAACGACTCATGAATTGGGCTGATAGGGAGTCTTTTCGTTGACTTACTAAGTCTCTCCAACAGCCAAAGAAACGGTTCCAACTGCTCTTTCGATATTTCTTTTTCCAATTCGCGCCTTAATACCGAATCACTGTTAAGTAATCTTTCGGCGAGTAGTTTTCCGACACCGCGGTTTAAGAAACCACCAAACACTCGCATACCGTGAGTGAATAGCTTTTCACGCTCACTGGCGGCTCGGAATTTTAACGATTTTCTGAACTGGGAAGCGGCACAACTAAATGCTCGATAGAAAGTATCCGGTTTATCTTTGTTCGAATGCAGAGCTGTAGAGTTTGCTTCAACCGTCAATGATGCTTCAGGCCCAGTACGATTTTTAAAATAATCAAATTGAATAGTTTGCTTTCCTGTGATGCTTTCGGTTTCTTTGATGTCATCAAAGGTAAGTAACTCAAATCCTGTCTTTTGCATACCCTCAGTTGCTAAAAGCACCTTAAACGCCCATTGCTGTACGGGGTTAATTGAGGTGAGATTTGCAATCCCATAACAACTACTAGACCAGGCGTTCGCCGACAATCCAATAGAATCAATATTCAAACGGTAGGGTACTAATTCGAGTTCCGGCAGGCCATTTTTAAGAAAACAGTCTAAAGTTGCGTAGCATATGCCGTACTCTCTTTCTGCCTGCTTAAAGCTGTAGGTAGGCTTACTGTATTCAGTTTTAATTTTTGTTACTACATCATGAGGCACAGCTTTGGGAGCCCCCCCTTTCTCAAGAATATATCTCACCTGATGTAAAGGCACACCGTGCTTTTCAGCCAACTCCCTGCCAGATGGGCGAGCGTTGGCAAGCTTTTCTTTTATTTTCTCAATATCCGAAGCAGACACGCGAGTCTTCGCAAAGCTGTTTTCTTTATGGGCCAGTAATTCAGCGTATAACTCATTTACGTTGCCGGTGTTGAGGGTGTTATCAAACCCTTTTTTAAGTTTTACTGAATGCTGACTACCGCTTCTGTGCGGATTACTTAAAATTTCTTGCAGTATCCACTCTTTCGCATATTCGTTATTTTCTTTAGTAATTGCCTCAAAGACCGGACCCATCAATCTCCGTCTTTCCGAGTCTTTGGTACTGAATGAATGTGCATATTCTTCTTTTGATACCGAGTCGTAATCAAACTCTTGGTAATGCTTACAGCTCTCTTGGCTTAGTATTGAATCTTTCGCTTGCTGCTCTAAAAGAATGAGATTGGCGCACACCAATCTCAACGATATATACAACTCATCATCCGCGAACGGGCATTTAGCAAACATCATTGAAAGGGGTAGCTTTTTATCGGATGCCCTTTTTTGAATGCTGAACTCTTCAATTGCACCACTTAAGAAGTCAAATTCATCCACTCCAAGCTCAGACATTTTCTCGCAGAAGTATTCATCAGCTGCGCTTTTAAATTTTATAATGGTGTCATAAGCGGTCTTTATATTTAACAATTTACCCCATTCGTTGAACACAGTGATAGGTGTATTCTCGATAGAGGTATAGCCTTTACTTTCTAAAAACCGGACAAATCGGTTTGTATCTCGAACCCAAGCTTTGACAGTGGAATCTTGGTTTTTTGCAAATTTTTTAGACTGAAACCTAAACCATAGCGCCTTGAAAAGAGGGTGCTCGGTATCGACGGGCATGATTAACCCGCCTAATCGGCTACTTACAGGCGTAACAGCCTTTAATAGAGGTGTGTCAATAATATCCATATCTTTTCTTAGGCTCCTTGCGATGCCGGCTTGATACTCATGCTATCTAATTTCTTAATCGTTTCTAATCGCTTATGCAGCAATGCTTCCGCACAGATGTACAGCATAGTTGTCTCTTTATCCGCGTGACCGAGCCACTGAGGTATGTCAAGGAAGGGATCACTCTTCGATTCTTGACAGTACGTCACGAAATTAGTGGCACAGGTATGCCGCAATGAATGCCAAACCCATCGTTCATAGGATTCCCTTAATTTCGCCGTTACCACATTGTTAGAAAGGTATTCATTCACAGACTGCCTGAAAAGCTTTGTCCCAAAACTACTATCCACGAGTGGCACACCTTTTTTACCCTCAAAAAGATTTTTGCCCACATGCTTACTCAAGTCTCCGTAGAGAAAGCGCCAGAGGTCTTTTTTTAGCTCCATAAAAATTGGCACAGAGCGCGTCTTATACCCTTTACCTGTAATTGTGATAAAACCTTCCTGATAGAAGCCCACCTCGTCGTTTGGAAACTGCTCTTTCAGCTTTTTAATATCAAAGTTGCCATAATCAGGCTCAACAAGCTCCTCTGTTCTTACGGCGAGGTAATAGCCCACTTTTAACGCCATTTCATTCCGCGCTCGTTTGAATGAGCTTTTGGTGGGGATGTGAGCCAGTATATTTTTAAAATCATCTTCGGATATATATTGCGACAGCACTTTTGATGACGCTTTATGCGATAGCTGCAATCTAGCCGATTGCTCTTGAACGCTGTATGAAAACTTCTTCTTTTCATTAATGTAACCCTGCTCGTGGGCAAAGCTGTAAAACTCTGAAAGCGTAGAGATGTGCCGGACGATTGATGAGTCCATAAATTCATTGTTTTTCAAATCCATCAGGTACGCACTCATCTGTTTTTCAGTCGTTTCCCTGTAATCATCAGCGTAAAAAGGATTAGACTCATCACCTATCGTGTTTAAGTAGCGCTTTAAATCACTTGCGTGAGCCTTAACAGTTTCCTTACTGCCCGACTTCGACTTCTTAGCGACCTCTAAAAGAAAGTGACAAGCCGCTTGATGATATTTATACCCATCATTAAACAATACTGCTGTAACGCACTTTCTACCTGCATAAGTTACATCAGTTAAGCTGTACTCAAGATTCATATATGGTCCCTTCTTCGCCTTGTTCGGTGATTAAGATAGGGATCTGACTTTTGACACCTGTGTTGTCTTCTACGATGGTTGCTTTAACTTTTACTGATGACAACTTACACTCCTTATACAGTGGTCTATACAGTATATTTTACCATTTTATGAGGAAGCTAAGAACCGTTGGTAGGCAACTATTTGTCGATTTAAGGCCAACCAATCGCCTGGGGCTTGAGCTGGAGTACCATAAATAGCTCAGCTTTCCAAAAACGGCAGCTCTGCGCCCCGCGTAATCCCTGTATTCTTTCTTTGAAGCCAACCAGTCGGCACCAATTTGGTGCGTTCACGCCAAAGAATACGTGACAATGGACGCATAGTGGATTTTTGGGTTTCGGTGAAGTTTTCAGATTAAAGGCAGTATCTTAGATCGACCTATTAATCCTTTCCAGGTAACAGGCACCATCATCATAATATCTATACTATGACATTGTTGACATTGAATACGGGTATAGGCGGATATATAAGTTTGTCAACAATAAGGTGTAAGATGTTAATAGGCGGATATAAGGTTCAGGCCCAAGTGCAGGGGGATGAAGTACGCGTTACGGGCAAGAAGCGTGATGATCTGCAAGCAGTTATGGTATCAGTGCGTAAGGCTGACCTTGGCCAGCCTTTCCAGTTTAAAAACTTTCGAGATTAGCACTTAAAAAGCTTCGATATTTATTCGGCGGCAACAAACTTCATTGAAATACTGTTGACGCAGTGTCGGATGTTTTTTTCTGTGTAACCTTCGCCACTAAAAACATGGCCAAGGTGGCCGCCGCAGTTGGCGCAGAGAATTTCGGTGCGCCGGCCATCAGCGTCTGGTTCTCTTGTTACGGCATCTTCAATTTCACCATCAAAACTAGGCCAACCGCAGTGAGACTGAAATTTGTGCTCGGACCGATACAAAGGCGCATCACACTGCTTGCATATATACAGCCCACCCTCCGAGTGATCATTCAGCAAACCTGTAAAAGGCCGCTCGGTGCCCTTTTGCTGTATGACATATTGTTCTTCTGGAGTTAACTCATTGAGAGGTTTGTTCATTATTTATTCCTGTGATTCTCGATGATTTTTCGTTTGGCTATCCTGCACTGCGTACCATAATTTTTCAATACCACGTTGGAGAGTCTCCAGTGCGTTAATAGTGTGTATATCTGCTTTGTTTGCACAATAATCTCGGCCAAATAGCTTAATGTGGTCGATTAACGGATGACCAAGGTGTGCATATTCCCAGTCAATAAAATACATTTTTTGGCCATCATAAATAACGTTTTCTAATATCAAATCGTGGTGACCGATCACCGGACCCCAGACACTATTGTCAATTATGCTTGCGGCGTCCTCTATCTCAGTCAATCCTTGAAAATCAGTTAACTGATCACTGTATAGATGAATATAACTTAGATAGTTTCGCTGACTTATATTTTTCATCGAATAAGTTTGGATACGGCTAATACAGTTTTCGAGATGATATTGAATATCTGTATCAGCCAAATCACTAACAGTTAAGTGGCGGCCACGAATTAACTCGGTTACCTGGGCATCCCCATCGGCGTAGAAAAGTTTTGGAACACACCCGCTAGACTGAAGAGCCTTAAGTAAAAGCTGCTCTCTATCTCGGTCAATACCAAGAAAGCCAGTATTAGCTGCATTAACTCGTACCGCCGCACGAAAGTCACCGCTGGCTGCAAGAAATGTTTGATTGGTGAGGCCACCTAACAGCTGTTGAATCACTTTAGGTTGCTCGGCAAGGCTATTATCGAGGCCGGTGTCCCATTGTCGCCAACGAGATAGGGTTTTATCGAGTATTTGAGCTGTTCTGGGTGACATAAGCTTTTTTCCACGCATAGAACCCTAGTGTAGCTAAGACTAAATACAGCGCAAACATTGCCGCTGTCTGGTCTAAGCCCCGATCAATATAGAGATAAATAGATACTACGTTAATCACTATCCAGTACAACCAATTTTCAAGTACCTTTCGCGCCACCATCACCGTTGTAAAGACGCTACCCCAGGTGGTAAAAGAATCGAGATACGGCAGTTGGGCGCTGGTATTCTTAGACAGAAGGTAGCCTGAAATAACCGATATTGTAAAAATTCCTATCACGCCAATGCTGTGTTGTTTTAGCGTCCAGCGGACAATCTTGACTCCTGTGTTATCAACGCCTCCTCGCTGCCACTGCGACCAGCCATAGATAGCCATCCCCATGTAGTAGATATTAAGTGCCGATTCCATGTATAAATCAACACCTCCAAAAATCCAAACATAAAGCGCAGTGCTAAAAAATGCACAGTACCAACAGAGACTGTTTTCACGCATTGCTAGCACGAGGTACCCAATGCCCAAAACAACCGCGAGTGTTTCGAGATTCACCCAATCAAAACTCAACTAAAGTGCCTCATAACCAGGGATAATTTTAGCTACATAAACCGCCATGTTATATTCTAAATAACAAGCAGCAATAGTGTCTTGAACAGCTTTCATGGCATACTCATACTCACCCTGAATCACTGTGCTTGTGGGGAATGTAGTAATTTTAAGATTCTCAAAATGATTTATCTTTTCGATGAATCCATCAATGGGAGGAATAAAGTCCTCCCGATTGGGGTACATACTGATATCGATTGTCACCTGCATCAAATTACCTCGTTGACTTTATTCAGTTAAGATATGCCATCAAAAATTATACTGCCCACTGAGACCGAATGTCCGCGGTTCACCAAACTGGTAATAGGGTTCTACTGCGTAGTATTTGCGTGGATCATTTCCAAAGCCACCAAAGCCACGAACGATGACATCTTTATTGGAAAGATTACGACCCCAAATGGACAGAGTCCAACGCTCAATGCGATAGGTCAGGTTGGTATTGAACAGCTCATAAGAGGATGATTTTTCATCGTGACTGGAGGATAGATAAAAGGAATCTTTCCCTTCTATGTCGATTGTCCAACTAAGATTTTGAGTGACCTGTATGCTGCTACCTGCAGCAAATTGATAATTGGGGGCATGAGCCTGATCACGACTATCTAAAGTAGCTGAAAGCGGAGTGTCATAGTCCGTTTCCAACAACCCAAGAGATCCAAATATCATTAAATCATCAGTGGGCATCCAGTTGAGTTCAAGTTCTAGTCCGTAGTTACTGCCTTTGGCTGAATTGCCGAAATAATCGATAAAATTACTGGCATTACTATCGTCTCTAGATTGAACCAGAGACTGTTTAATCTGAATATCTTCTCGCTGTTGATAAAATAATGAAAGCTGAACTTGCAATCTCTGGTCTAACCAGTTTCGTTTGACTCCTGTTTCTAGATTCCACATCACCTCTGTGTCAAATTCACGATCTTTAGCAGCCAAGGATGAATCGCTATTCACACCACCTGCTTTGTAACCTCGAGACAGTAGACCGTAAATCATAGTGTTAGCATCAAAGTTGTATTGCAGGGCAGCGCGTCCAGCCCAAAGATTCTCATCAACACTGTGGTCAACGGTATCGCTGTCACTGTAAGTGGCTGTGCGATTCTCAAATCTAATGCCAGCAGTGATAGTTAGATCGGGAGATAACATCATATCCAGCTGACCATAAACAGCTCGATTGCTAGTATCAAATTGGCTGACGAAGTCGTCAATGCTGTAGGTGTATTGGCGCAGTAGACCCTCATCTTGGTCACGAGAGTAAAGACCAATTGCCCAATCTGTATTATTGCCTAACAGGTGTTTTGGCTGACTCGAGACTAACTTTATGTCAACAACTCTATTGTCACGATCTCGTTGATAATTATCTTCAGAGTTATATTCCCAACCTTCACACGCTTGGCCCATACATATTGCTGGGAACGCCCAATCTTCATCATAGCCATACTCAAGTTCAGTATCGACAACGCTTACTAGGCCAACCATATCGAACTGATCATTGCCCTGCCAATGACTTTGCATAGCAATTGCTGATGATTTTTGGCGGTCGTGCCCCGGATTGTCCGACAAGGTCCGTCGCGTATTATCAAGGGAAAAGCCGTCATAACCATTATCTGCATCCACATGAAATAGAGTAAATTTCAAGCTGAGATCATCGCCAGCTTGCCAGTCAAAAATGCTACGTAAACTAAGCTCATCAATATTATCGGTATCATCTCTGTTCAGAAAATCATTAGATATATAACCATCGCTACTATGATGTTGGGCTGCTAGGCGATATTTCGATTGCTCAGCTAAAGAACCACCGACCGCAGCGGCCACAGTGCGAGTGCCAAAATGCCCGACATCCAATGATATATTACCCTCAGTCCTATCCGTTGGCTGATTAGAGGTGATATTGATCAGGCCTGCTAATGCATTTGTCCCATAGAGGGTTCCCTGTGGTCCACGTAATATTTCAACTTGCTTGGTATCCATAGTAGTGGCTGCACCAGCAATACCCGTAAAGTCGATCCGATCAACTAAGATGCCTACTGATGGATTCAATGGCTCTATAAACTGACTGCGCTCTCCAATACCGCGAATCTGAATGAATTTTCCTCTGGAGGCACCGCTGGAAAAATTAACATTAGGAGCTATATTCAATAACTGCTCTAAATGCTTAGCATTTCGCTGGCTGATCTTGTTGCTATCCAAGATAGTTATGCTTGCAGTGGTTTCTAGCAGGCTCAAGTCACGGAAATCAGAGGTGACGATGATCTCTTCGATTGTTTGCTCTGCAGCACTGGCGCTTGCGAGTAAAGACAAAATGATAAAACATAGATTTTTGACGATATTACAAATATAGTTCGGTTGAAAAGCTATTGATTTGTGCGAGCCGTACATATAAAGCCTCAGTAACTGATTTTAAAGAGATCCGAGGTTAAATGGCGAAGTAAAGGCAAGCGATCTCCTATTCCTACGCCGGTATAATCCGGATCAGGTTCAAAGGGTGCTTCTCAGGTCGATAACAAATGACCGCCCCTTAGGAGCGATAATATTAACATGCCGAAGAGTAAATAACGTAAGTTAATATCAAGTTTAAATATTTTTTACCGATCAACTGGAAGGAGTTTCGATCATGAAGAACGCTTTTTTATCCCTTATTGCGATGATGATATTTTCTCTATCCGCAGGTTGCCAGATGGATCAACCAGAATCGGCCTCTTCAGAATCAACAGCAATGACATCACAACAGGTTATCGAGTTTCTTGATGAACTATTTATGGAGGAGTTACAAGAAAGCCCCCAATACATGACTTACCTTGGCATGCGAGAGCGCTACGACGAGTGGGATGATAATTCTGATCAAGCCAGGGATAAAAGTCTTCAGATGACTCGAAACCATCTACAACAAGTTATGAAGATTGATCTATCAAACGTTGATGACTCAGCAAAGCTTAGCGTGAAAATGTTTATAGAACAGGCTAAAAAAAGATTAGAGGGCGACCGTTGGCGGTATCACAGTTATCCTGTCAGCCAGATGCGCGGAGTCCATGGCACGATTCCATCCTTTCTCATTAATCAACACCTAATTGCTAATGAAGAGGAGGCTCAAGCCTATATCAAAAGACTTGCGGCCACGCCAAAAGTCCTAGATCAGCTTATTGAGCATCTCAAAATCCGCCAAGATAAAAACATTATCGCGCCTAAATTCGTCTTCCCCCTAGTCTTAAAATCTATTGATAATATTTTAATTGGAGCTCCTTTTAATGAGGGCTCTGATAGCACCCTTCTTGCTGATTTTAAACGCAAGATTGAAAATATAGACATCGCAGACGACACAAGATCTGAATTGACATCAGCAGCCTCTGACGCACTAAAGGATCATCTTGCTCCGGCCTATCGAAGGCTCCAATTAGCGCTCCGCGATCTAGAATCTGTGGCTACCAATGATCATGGCGTATGGAAATTCCCAGATGGCGACAAATTTTACGAATTTGCTCTTCAAAGAACGACTACAACCGATCTAACCGCTGATCAAATTCACAACCGTGGACTCAAGGAAGTGGCTCGTATTCAGTCGGAAATGCAAGACATTATGAATACAGTTGGATTTGAAGGCGATCTTCAAGAGTTTTTCGCCTTTATGCGTAATGATCCTCAATTTTACTATCCTGATACTGCGGCGGGTAAGCAGGCTTACTTAGATAAAGCAACAGCAGTGATTGATAATATGAAGTCTCGGCTTGATGAACTGTTCATCACTGAGCCTAAAGCCGATTTAATAGTCAAAGCCGTAGAACCTTTCCGCGAAGCCTCTGCAGGCCAAGCTTTCTACCAGAGACCTGCACCAGATGGGAGTCGCCCAGGCACCTATTTTGCTAATCTCTACAAGATGAGTGATATGTCAAAATACAATATGGAGGCTCTCGCATATCATGAAGGAATTCCTGGTCATCATATGCAAATATCCATTGCACAGGAACTTCAAAATATTCCCAAATTTCGCCTCTTCGGTGGTTACACCGTATTCAGCGAGGGTTGGGGGCTATACTCTGAAGCAGTACCAAAGGAAATTGGACTGTATGTAGATCCTTATTCTGATTTTGGACGGCTATCGGGCGAACTTTATCGCGCTTGCCGCCTAGTAGTTGACACGGGCATTCATGCTAAAAAATGGACTCGAGAGGACGCTATCGCTTATATGAATGCCAATGTGCCTCACTCTGAAAGTTACAATATTCGTCAAATAGAGCGCTATATTGTGATGCCCTCTCAAGCAACTGCGTACAAAATCGGTATGCTAAGAATACAAGAATTACGAGCACAGGCGCAGATTGCCCTAGGCGACAAATTTGATATTCGGGAATTTCACAATGTGGTCCTCAAAGACGGCTCAGTATCCCTGCCAATTCTGGAAGATAATGTGAATGCGTGGATACTGACACTAAACCCATAAGGGGAAACTAGATGGTTAAGATAATCACAATAGTACTCACAGCCCTGAGCATTCAATCTGCATTTGCCATGCAATCAGAGCAAGAAAAGCTCAACAGTCTTTATGATGAGATTTGGCAGTACACAATGATCACCTCTCCTACTTACGCAACCTATGTGGGCTATCCAGGGCAAAATGGACGCTGGCCTGACCCCTCGCTCAAGGCGGCTCGAGAGGATGAAGATAAGACTAAAGGCTTTCTGCGAAAGCTTCGCGCAATTGATACCAGTGAGCTGACTGAAGATGCTCTATTAGGCTGGAAGCTTGTTGAAAAGAATGTAGCCGATGAAGTTGATGGATATATCTACCCTGAAGAATACATACTGATACACCAGAGAGCTGGCGTTCAACAGGATATTGCTGATGCATTAAGCCTGATGCCAAAAAGTAACAGGCAAGACTTCCTCGACAGGTTGGCGCGCCTGAGGGGTGCGGCTGACTATATTGACAAAAATATAGTGGTCCTTAAGAAAGGCCTAGCCAAGAAAATTACGCCGCCGAAAATTACTCTAAGGGATGTGCCTGATCAAATTCGTAACACTACACCAAAAGATATCTCTAAGAGCCCGCTACTGAAAAGTTTTAGCGACTTCCCCAGCAGTATTACTGCGAAAGAGCAAGCTGCAATTATTGCCGAAGCAACAGATATTGTAGAGAATAATGTTTACCCCGCATTTGCTCGACTACTGGTATTTTTGGAGGATGAGTACATCCCCAGTGCAAATCAATCTATCGCTCTATCTGATGTTCCAAACGGTGATAATTGGTATCGACATAGGGCAAGGCGGTTCACCACAACTAATTTAACCCCTGAGCAAATTCATAAACTTGGATTAAGCGAAGTAAAACGTATTCGTCTAGAAATGGACAAGGTGATTGCCCTCTCTGGATTTGAAGGAAGCTTTGATGAATTTACAGCTTTCTTGCGCACAGATCCTCAATTCTATAAAACCTCTGCGGAAGATTTATTGGCTGGATATCGCGACATCGCCAAACGAGCAGATCCAGAGCTAGCTAAACTCTTTGGCAAACTGCCTCGCTCGCCTTATGGCGTTATTGAAATACCGAGTTATGCGGCTAAATCTCAGACCACAGCATATTATCAGGGTGGGTCGCTTGAAAGTGGTCGTGCCGGTTATTTTTATGCCAATACTTATGCACTCAACACACGTCCTACTTGGGAAATGGAAGCGCTTACCCTGCATGAGGCAATGCCTGGACACCATTTACAAATATCCCTTGCACGTGAACTACCGGAAACTCATGTACTGCTGCAAAATCTTAGCTATACCGGGTTTGTGGAAGGCTGGGGGCTTTATGCAGAAAGTTTGGGTGATGAAATGGGATTTTATAAAGATCCCTACAGTAAATTCGGTCAACTAACTTATGAGATGTGGCGTGCGGTTCGTTTAGTTGTCGATACTGGCATGCACCTATTTGGCTGGGATCGTCAAAAAGCCATCAACTTCTTTGCTGGCAATACCGCTAAAAGTCTACATGATATAGAAGTCGAGATTGATCGCTACATTTCGTGGCCAGGTCAAGCTCTGGCTTATAAAATTGGTGAACTTAAATTTAAAGAATTACGGACTCGCGCCGTGGAGAAGCTTGGAGACAAATTTGATATACGTCGCTTTCACGATCAATTGCATGCAAAGGGAGCTCTGCCTCTTGATATTTTAGATGCCCGCATGGACGAATGGATCGAAAGTGAGCTTTAGCAATTTCGATAACATCCAAATTAAACAGTACACGCCAGTATTCGGCTAATCTCACATAGGGGTCGGCCGGACTGTTGGCTCAGATCATTAAAGATTACCTGGACCCTTTTTAAATCCCGTTGAGAACTTGGACTAAATTTTTCGATAAATCCATGGTTAACCAATGCATCACAGACATCTTTTGTCATTAAGAAAGTGTCCTTCCCCATACTCCTCAACATCATAGGGCCACTGTTACCGCCCAATCGACAGCCTTGTTTTTTAAGCTCCAGCCATAAACCAGTGATATCTTCACTGGGCCAGCTAGCGACAAATGAACCAAAAGAGCCATGACTTCGCTGTTTATCAAGGACGTAAACTGCATTATTTCTCACAGAAACTATTTTAGTGAAATT
>ENA-OQVM01001604-OQVM01001604.1-marine-metagenome-genome-assembly--contig:-NODE-1604-length-29383-cov-10.278987_pt1 | contig 29383 bp, 34 predicted proteins | sample MGYA00237776_ERZ505498 | MGnify/ENA primary metagenome ERZ505498 (study PRJEB26159, sample SAMN06265151) | marine metagenome | isolation source: Helgoland LTER site | place: Germany:Helgoland, sampling...
AGAGTAGTAACAAAAGATAATCATGGAACATCATCAGATTCTGGGATATCAACCTTTACTGTTTTAGAATAAAACTACAGAAGAGATAAAAAGTAATCGATTTCATTTTTAGTGTTATAAAAATTAACACTAATTCTAATACCTTTTCCTCTTTGTGAGCAAGCTATGTTATTATCTAAAAGATGTTTATATAACTTTTCATCTCCTTTAATATTGAAAATATTTGAATGCTTAGTTCTTTTAGTAGTTTTAGAGTTTAACAATTTTTTTTTCTTGAGTTTTTCTAAAGTATAACAAGAGAGAGAATTGATTAATTTTTCAACTTTATCTATTCCGAAATTTGATAGTTTTTGTAAAGAAAAAAGCAAACTCCCAAAACTTAGAGTGTCATGATGGCCAGGTTCAAACAAATCAATAAAATTCTCGAAATCTATATTGAAATGAGAGTGTATAAACTTACTATTAAATGAAATAAAACCATTACCATATCCACCTAATAGCCATTTATATCCACTACTAATTAAGATATCAATCTCTGAATCAATCAAATTAAATTTAGTAGTACCACAAAACTGAGTTCCATCAGCAATAATTAAAATTCGGGGAAAATCTTTTTTAATTTGTTTAATAAAGTCTAAATCAATCAAAGTACCGTCAATATGTTGGACTATGGAGAAAATAAATACTTCAGGGTTATATTTATTTATTCCTTCAAGAATTTGAGTTTCTAAATCGAAAGTGTTATTTGAAAAATTATACTTTAATCCAGATGAAACTACTTGATTTAAAATACTACTGTAATCATCTTTTATCATTAAAATAGTTTTATCGGATTTAATAGCTTTTAATAATAAACTTAAACCAATTGAAAAATTTTGAACAAGAAATGTAGTCGAATCAACAGATCCTAAAAATTTATTTATTTCTGTTCTAGTTTTTTCCAACAACATCTCATGATTTAATCTAAATTGACTTCCCTTGTTTAAAAAATCAATTTCATGATTATTTCTCCAAGTAAGTAATTCATTATACATGAGTCCCGATCTGGCTGTATCTAGATATATTTTATTTTCTAATGCAGGAAATTTCACTGATAATGATTATAAAAATTAATAATGTAATTTAAAATATTATTTTTGTACTTCAATTTACAATTATGCTATTTAAAAACAATAATAGTTCTAACATTAGTGAAGATCAAATTGCATTAATTGAATATGCTCAAATCAGAATAAAGTCTAAAAAAAGACTCTTTTTTCATTTCTCTTTAATGATTATCAGTATTATATCTTTATTAACATCTAATTTAATATTTGAGTTCAAAAAAGAAATTGTTTTTTTTGATTCCCCCTGGTCCTATTGGATATGTTCATTATGGTTTATTCTTTTTTTGTTCCACTTATTTAATGTGTATGTTACAAATAAATTTATGGGTAAAAAATGGGAAAAAAATCAAATAAAAAAATTGGTAGAAAAACAACAAATTAAAATTGCTGAAATAAAAACTGAACTTGAGAAAGAAGCTAGAGTGATTGCAGAATCTCAATTATTTTCACAAAATAATCCAAACAATACAATTACTTTAATTGCAGCTGCAAGTGAGAATAATATTATTGGAAAAGACAATAAATTAATCTGGCATTTAAGTGATGATCTTAAACATTTTAAAGACTTAACAAAAGGACATTTTGTGATAATGGGAAGGAAAACTTTTGAATCGATGCCTAAAGCTCTTCCCAATAGAACTAACGTAATTATCACTCGTAAAACAGATTATAAAGCTGAAAACGCTATTGTTGTAAATTCATTAGAAAAAGCTTTAAAAATAGCAGAAAACGATAATCAACCATTTATAATTGGTGGGGGTGAGATATATAAATTGTCTATTGAAATTGCTGATAGAATTGAACTAACACGAGTCCACACAACAATTGAAGGAGATACTTCATTTCCTGAAATTAATTTAGAAAAATGGCAAGAAGTTAAACGTGACAAAAGACTTAAAGATGAAAAAAATAAATATGATTTTTCTTTTTTAAGATATGATAAAATCAATTAAATGAAAGCATATATATTTCCAGGACAAGGGTCTCAATTTACTGGAATGTGTCATGATTTATTTTTAAAATATGACACAATTAAACCTTTGTTTGCTAAAGCTGAAGAAATTTTAGAATTTGATATTTCTAAAATAATGTTTGAAGGTTCTAAAGAAGAACTGATCCAAACTAAAGTTACACAACCTGCTATTTTCATACATTCAATGGCGATTTTAAAAATTCTTGGAGAATCTTTTAAACCAGACTTAGTAGCTGGTCATTCACTTGGAGAATTTTCGGCATTAGTTGCTGCTGGGGTTTTAAATTATGAGGATGGACTTAAGTTAGTTTCTATTAGAGCTAAAGCAATGCAAAAATCGTGTGAAAAAACAAATGGCACAATGGCTGCAATTCTTGCATTAGATAATAATGTTATTGAAAAAATATGTAAAGATGTTGAAGGAGTTGTTGTAGCTGCTAATTATAATTGTCCTGGACAAGTTGTAATTTCAGGAGAATTAAATGCAGTTAAATTAGCTTGTGAAAAACTTAGTGATGCAGGTGCTAGAAGAGCACTTTTACTTCCTGTAGGCGGAGCTTTTCATTCAGAATTAATGATTGACGCAAAAGAAGAACTTTCATTAGCTATTGAAAAAGCAACATTCAGCGATCCTATTTGTCCTATATATCAAAATGTGAATGCTAAGGCTGACACATCAGTTGAAAAAATAAAAGAAAATTTAATCTCTCAGCTAACATCACCTGTAAAATGGAATCAAAGTATTGATCAAATGATAAAAAACGGAACAACACAATTTATAGAGATTGGTCCTGGACAAGTTCTGCAAGGACTTATAAAGAAAATTGACAGAAGTTCACATGTTAGTTTTCCTGAGCTGTAAAAAATTTGTTTATTTTTTTACAAATAAATTTAATTTGATCATTATCTAGTTCTGAATGCATTGGAAGAGAAATAACTTGCTCAGACATCATGTTAGATATTTTAAAATCTTCTTCTTTATAATTTTTATCAGAGTAGGCTTTTTGTTTGTGTAATGGAATTGGATAATAAATACCATGAGGAATATTATTGTCATTTAAGTATTTTGACAATTCATCTCTATTTCCACTTAAAACTCTCAAAGTATATTGATGAAAAACATGTGACTTACAATTATTTTTCACAATAGGAGTTAATAAATTTTTATTTTGATTTAATTCCTTAGAGTAAAATAAAGAAGCCTCTTTTCTTCTTTCATTGTAAAAATCTAGCAATGGTAATTTAACTGATAATATAGCTGCCTGCACACTATCTAATCTTGAATTCACTCCAACGACATCGTGATGATATCTAACATACATACCGTGATTAACAATTCCCCGCATCACATGCGCTAACTCATCATTGTTTGTAAAAATTGCTCCTCCATCACCATAGCATCCTAAATTTTTAGACGGAAAAAAAGATGTAGTCCCTATATCTCCAATAGTCCCGGATTTTAAATTAGAATTATTCGACGAAATATAAGTAGATCCTATTCCCTGTGCGTTATCCTCAATGACATAAAGACTATTAGATTTAGCTATTTCAATAACCTTATCCATATTAGCAACTTGACCAAACAAATGAACTGGAATAATTGCTTTAGTTTTTGGAGTAATTGCTTTGAGTATTTCATCACAATCTATATTAAATGTATCCTCCTCTATATCAACTAAAACAGGTTTTAACTGTAAGAGAGCAATTACTTCAACAGTGGCAGCAAAAGTAAAATCAGATGTAATTATTTCATCTCCTGGCTGTAAACCCAAACTCATTAAAGCTATTTGTAAAGCATCTGTTCCATTAGCACATGGAATTACATGTTTAACATTTAAATAGTTTTCTAAATCAGATTGAAATTTTTTGACAGACGGTCCATTAATAAATGTGCCATTTTTAAAAATTTCTAAAACAGAAGAATCAACTTCATCTTTTATAAACTCATATTGAGTCTTTAAGTCTACCATCTGTAACTTTCTCATAGTACGAAATTTGTGTAAAAATAAGAAAATACAGAGTTTTAGAATGAATATATTTACAAAATACTAAATGAGTATTTTTGTAATTCAATGAGGGTAATATATAACATAGTAATACTTCAAATAAAATCTCTTTTATTTATACTTAAATTTTTTAATTCAAAAATCAGATCTTTCGTTGAAGAAAGAAAAAAAGTATTAGAAATTTTAGAAAAAACTATTTCAAAAACCGACAATTACATATGGATACATGTAGCTTCCTTGGGTGAATACGAACAAGGCCTTCCAATATTTAAAGAAATTAAATCATTATATAAAAATCACAAAATAGTACTGTCTTTTTTTTCTTCATCTGGCTATCAAGTTCGTAAAACCAATCCTATTGGTGATATAACGGTCTACTTACCGTTAGATACAAGCAAAAATTCAAGGAAATTCGTTTCATTAATAAATCCAAAAATGGTATTTTTTGTTAAATATGAGTTTTGGCCTAATTATCTACAAAATTTAAAAAAAAATAGCATACCTACTTTTCTTTTAGCCGGCTTGTTTAGAGAAAATCATTGGTTTTTTAGATGGTATGGATCAGGGTTTCTAAATTTATTAAAATCTTCTATTACACACTTTTTTGTTCAAAATAAAGATTCAATAGATTTATTAATAAATAATAATATTACTAATTGCACGTTGATGGGAGATTCTAGATTTGACAGAGTTAATACTTTGTTAGATCAAAATAATAATATTGAAAATATTAAAGAATTTATCGGAAATAGAATTTGTTTTGTTGGTGGAAGTACATGGAAAGAGGACGAATCTCTAATGATTGATTATATAAATAAAAACAATAATAACTTAGTATGGATAATTGCACCTCACCAAATTAACTTAAAACATATTACTGATTTTCAACAAAAAATTAAACGTAAAAGTATTCTTCATTCTAATCTAAATCAAAACAATATAACCACAACCAAAGTACTGATTATAGACTCTGTTGGAATACTAACTAAACTCTATAGCTATTCTGACATTTCTTACGTCGGCGGAGGAATGGGGAACTCTGGATTACACAATATTCTTGAACCGGCTATTTTTAAAAATCCTATTTTAATTGGAAAAAACTATATTAATTTTCCAGAAGCTAGGGACCTTATCTCAAAAAATGGAGCTATAAGTGTGAAAGATTCTAAAGAATTTGAAAATATTTTAAATGAATTAATTGAAAATAAAAGAAAAAGATCGATAATGGGGGGGAATAATTTTGATTATATTAAATCAAATCTTGGTGCTACTAAAAATGTTATTTCATATTTAAAAGAAAGAAAATGAGAAAAATAATTCTGACATTTACAATTTTACTATCGTTTATAATAAACGCACAAAATCCGGTTGGAGCTTGGGAAAGAATTCATACTTCTAAAAATGGAAAAGAATTGAAAAGTATAGTTATTTTTTCTGAATCTCATCAAAGCATTAGTATCTATGAAAGTAAAACAGGAAGACTTGTTCATTCAAATGGAGGTACTTGGGAATTAAAAGGAAAAACAATGACTGAGGTTGTTGAATTTGATACTGATAATCCAGAGCGAGTGGGAAGTGCGGTGGTATTTGATATTAATATTAACGATGAATTTTTAGAAATTGTTGGCAGTGAAATGAAATTTTCTAGATTAGACAACGGAGCACCTGGTGACTTAAATGGAGCATGGTTAATGTCAGCTAGAATAAGAGATGGTAAAAAACAAGAAAGAGACATTTCTAGACCTAGAAAAACAATGAAAATTCTTTCTGGAACAAGATTTCAATGGATAGCATACAATACCGAAACAAAAAAGTTTATGGCAACAGGCGGCGGCACTTACACTACATTAAAAGGAAAATACAAAGAAAATATAGAATTTTTCTCAAGAGATAATTCTAAAGTTGGTTTAAACTTAGAGTTTGATTACGAAATTTTAATAAAAACTGATGATAAAAAATTAGTTAGTCAAAAAAACTGGTACCACAAAGGGTTTAGCAGTAAAGGAAATCCTATAAATGAAATATGGACTCAACGGTAAATTAGTTCTATGATCTTATTTAAATTAATTTTATAAAAAAATCAATGTCAAAAAGACCTTTAATTTTAGTAACAAACGATGATGGAATATCAGCTCCAGGAATTAGAACGCTAATTTCTGCAATGAATGAAATAGGCGATGTAGTTGTTGTAGCACCTGACAGTCCACAATCTGCAATGGGACATGCTATAACAATAAATTCAACTTTGCATTGTAACGCTATAAAAATTGATAACGGTCCACAAAAAGAATATTCTTGTTCAGGAACTCCAGCAGATTGTGTGAAATTAGGGATAAATGAAATTCTAGATAGAAAACCTGACTTATGTGTTTCTGGAATTAATCATGGATCAAATTCTTCAATAAATGTTATCTATTCAGGTACTATGAGTGCAGCTGTAGAAGCAAGTGTTGAGGGTATTCCGGCTATAGGTTTTTCTTTATTAGATTATAGTTGGGATGCTGATTTCGAAACTATAAAAGAGTATATAATAAATATTACGAAAAAAGCTTTAAATCGGGGTATTCCAAGGGGAAATGCCTTAAACATTAATTTCCCTAAATTAAAAAGCGCGGAAATAAAAGGTATTAAGATATGCCGACAAGCAAATGCATATTGGGTTGAAAAATTTGATAAAAGAACAAATCCACAAGGAAAAGAATATTATTGGTTAACTGGTGAATTTATCAATAAGGACGAAGGACAAGATTCAGATGAGTGGGCACTTGCTAACGGGTTCATTTCAATTGTTCCAGTAAAATTTGATATGACGGATCATAATAATATTAAAAAATTAAAAAACTGGGATTTTTAAATAAATGAAATATTATATAATTGCTGGGGAAGCGTCAGGGGATTTACACGCATCCAATTTAATAAAGGAAATTATTAAATTGGAACCAAATGCGGATATTAGAGCTTGGGGAGGAGATAAAATGCAAAATGCTGGAGCTAATGTTGTAAAACATTTTAAAGATTTAGCATTTATGGGATTTTACGAAGTCTTAATAAACCTAAGAACAATTTTAAAAAATATTAGTTTTTGCAAAAAAGATATTCTTGAATTCAATCCAGATAAAATAATATTTGTAGACTATCCTGGATTTAATATGAGAATCGCAAAATGGTCAAAAAAATATAAATTTCAAACCATATATTACATAGCTCCTCAGCTTTGGGCATGGAATGAAAAGAGAATAAAAAAAATAAAAAAATATATTGATTCTTTATATGTTATTTTACCATTTGAAAAAGAGTTTTTTGAGACTAAACATAAATATCCTGTAAAGTTTTTAGGCCACCCATTATTAGATAGTATAAGTAATTTTAAAAAAAATTACGATTCATCAAGTGAACAAATAATTACTAACAAAAAAGCAGTTATTGCAATTTTACCAGGAAGCAGAAAACAAGAAATTAAGAAAATCTTAAATACAGTAATTAAAATAGTTGATTATTTTCCTGATCACCAATTTATTGTAGCAGGAGCGCCAAATATTGAACTTAGTTATTACAAATCAATTTTAAAAAATAAAAGAATAAAAGTAATAGAAAATAAAACTTACGAGATTCTTTCAATATCAACCGCTGCAATTGTAACAAGCGGAACTGCTACGCTTGAGACTGCACTGTTTAAAGTGCCTCAGGTTGTGTGCTACAAGAGTAGTTACTTCAGTTATTTTATAGCTAAATTAATAGTGAATATTAAATATATTTCACTAGTAAATCTTATAATGGATCAACAAATTGTAAAAGAATTAATCCAACAAGATTGTAATAAAGATAAAATTAGAAATGAACTTGAAAAAATTTTAGATTTAAATAATAAAAAATCATTACAAATTAAATACGATGAATTAACTTCAATACTAGGAAATAATGGAACTAGTAAGAGAGTAGCTTTAGACATAATAAAAAAATAAGGTTGTGAAAATTGATGGTATAGATAAAAGAATAATACTTGAGTTATCCAATAACTCTAGAACTCCTGTATTGGAAATATCAAGAAAAATTGGTATTTCCGGAGCTGCAATTCATCAAAGAATAAGAAAATTAGAAGATTCCGGTCTTATTAGTGGGCATCATTTAAAATTAAATCCAAAAGTATTGGGTTACTCAACGTTAGCTTTTGTAGGTGTTTATTTTGATAAAGCTGAAAGAAACTCTGATGCAATAAAATCAATGAAAAATATTCCTGAAATTCTAGAATGTCACTACACAACTGGAAACTGGAGTGTTCTTATAAAAATATTATGTAAGGATAATGAAGATTTAATGCTGATATTAAACAAGAAAATTCAATCTATTGAAGGTGTTTCCAGAACAGAAACTTTTATTTCATTAGAACAACAGATTGATAGACAAATTACTATTTCTTAGATTTAATTATAAAAAACAATATAATTAATGTCAGTATTATTGAAACAAAATTACCAATTATCATTGATAAACTTTCTAAATTGACACCGTGTATAAACCATAAAAATACACCTGAAATATATAAAAGATAAGTTGTAAGAGATAAGCCTTCAACAGATTTAGTTTTCAAAACCTTTAATACCTGTGGAATAAAAGCAATTGTTGTTAAAAATGCTGCTACAAAACCAATTACTTCACCTCCATTAAAAAGTAAATCTAACATACTATATTAATTATTTTTCCAGGAACAACAATGATTTTTTTTATTTCACGCTGACTAAGATATTTTTCTAATCTTTCATCTTCATGTAAAGTCTTTTTTATTTCTTCTACGTTTAAAGATAATTCTAGATTTAATTTAAACTTCATTTTACCGTTAAAAGAAACAGGGTATTCAAATGAACTTTCCTTTATATGCTCAGGATTAAAAATTGGAAAAGACTCGAAAGATATTGTATTTGAATTACCTAGTTTGCTCCATATTTCCTCGCATATATGCGGAGCAAATGGAGATAATAAAATTGTTAAGTTTTTTAATACATATAAATTATTACACTTCTGTGAACTTAATTCATTAACACATATCATAAAAGCACTTACCGAAGTATTGAATGAAAAATTATTAATATCATCTTCAATCTTCTTTATTGTTTTATGTAAAACCTTTAAACTTTCTTTAGAGGGATCTTCATCACAAACATAAAACTTTCCTGTTGAATGAAAGAGATTCCAAAACTTTTTCAAAAAAGAATATGTTCCTGAAATACCAGCAGTATTCCATGGTTTAGCTTGTTCAATTGGTCCTAAAAACATTTCATATAATCTGAGTGTATCAGCACCATAATCGCTACAAATTTGATCAGGGTTTATGACATTATATTTAGATTTTGACATTTTTTCAACTTCTCTATGCACAATAAATTTTTGATTAAGAGATTCAAAATTTGCATTTTTAAATTGAGGTTGCCAATTTCTCAAAGCATTCAAATCCAATTCGTTGTTAGTGTCTACAAATTGTACGTCAACATGTATAAGTTGAGTCTTAACATTTTTAACTATTTCTTTTGAAAAATAATTATCTGTTCCGACTTCTCGAGAAATGAAAGCACTATTCCCTAAAATCATTCCTTGATTAATTAACTTTTTAGCATAATCCTTCACAGGGACTAAATCTAAATCGTATAAAAAATATTGCCAAAATCTTGAATATAATAAATGTCCTGTGGCGTGTTCACTACCACCAATATATACATCAACTTCTTTCCAATAGTCTAGAGATTCTTTTGAAGCAAACTCTTGATTGTTATTTGGGTCCATATATCTATTAAAATACCATGAACTTCCCGCCCAACCTGGCATAGTATTAAGCTCTAATCTGAAAACAGACTTATTATCAATTAATGAATTAGCAACAACTTTATTATTGATAGTGTCCCACGCCCATATTTTTGAATTACCTAACGGAGGCTTACCATCTTCTGTAGGCAAATACTTGTCTACGTCTGGTAGAGCTATTGGTAGGTGATTCTCGTCAATCATAACAGGAAGGTTATCCTTATAATAGACGGGGAAAGGTTCTCCCCAATATCTTTGTCGACTGAAAACAGCATCTCTTAGCTTATAATTAATCTTGTGAACTCCTTTATTTATTTGTTGTAATTTTTTAGTAGCTAAATTTAAACCATCCTTAAAGTTTAAACCATTTAAAGAGTCTGAATTGGTCAAAACAAAATCTTCTTTACTTTGAAATGCCTCTTTAGAAATGTCTTTATCGAGAAAAATATTTTTAACAGGAAGATTAAAAAATTTAGCAAAATTATAATCTCGTTGATCTCCACATGGAACTGCCATAACAGCTCCAGTTCCATATCCTGCTAAAACATAATCAGAAATCCATATTTCAAGTTTATCATTATTAAGAGGATGAATAGCGTAAGCGCCTGTAAAAACTCCGCTAATTGATTTAACATCAGACATTCTTTCTCTTTCAGTTTTCTTACTTGATATTTTAATGTAATTTTTAACAGAGTCTAAATTCTCATCTTTAGTTATATGTTTAACATAGGGATGTTCAGGAGCTAATGTCATAAAAGAAACTCCATGAATTGTATCCACTCGTGTTGTAAAAACTTCAATTTGTTTGTCAAAATTTTCTACATCAAAACTTACCATTGCACCTTCAGATTTACCAATCCAATTTCTTTGCATTTCTTTTAGAGGCTCAGGCCAATCTATATCATTCAATCCATTCAATAATCTCTGAGAATATGCAGAAATTCTTATACTCCATTGGGTCATTTTTTTTCTTAATACTTCATGACCACCTCTTTCGGACAATCCATCTATAATTTCATCATTAGCAAGTACAGTTCCTAATTTAGGACACCAGTTAACATCAATTTCTGATAAATAAGCTAATCTATAATTAAGTAAGATTTGTTCTTTTTCATTGTAGTTGAAAGCGTCCCAATCATTAGAACTAAAAATCTTAATCGTGTCACTTTGAGATGCATTTATATTAGAATTACCATTTGACTCAAAAATTGAAATTAATTCTTTTATATCTTTTGACTTATTACTGTCTATATCGTACCAAGAATTAAAAAGTTTAATGAACATCAACTGAGTCCATTTATAATAGTTTTTATCAGATGTTCTTATTTCTCTAGACCAGTCAAACGAAAACCCTAAACGATCTAACTGTTCTCGATATCTTGAAATATTTTCATTTGTGGTTTGCAAAGGGTGTCTACCGGTTTGAATAGCATATTGCTCTGCAGGAAGTCCAAAAGAATCATATCCTTGAGGATGCAAGACATTGAATCCTTTTAATCGCTTATATCTTGAATAAATATCACTAGCTATATAACCTAGCGGGTGACCTACATGAAGTCCAGCACCAGAGGGGTAAGGAAACATATCTAATACGTAAAACTTCGGAAGTGAGCTGTTATTTTCGGCTTTGAAAGTATTATTTTCAGCCCAAAATTTTTGCCATTTATTTTCAATGTCTTTGAAGTTGTACAACATACCTATATTAAAAAAACAAAAATACATTTATTGTACGAATAGGAAAAGTTTAAATCACATAACCTAATGAATTAAAAAGGTTTAGTATTTTTACTGAAAATATAATATTACTCTAATTGGCTATTTCTAAAAACAAAAGACTTCTATCATCATACTTTTCAGTAGTATTAAGTATTTCTATTGTTTTGTTTATGATGGGTGCTTTTTTTTTAATAGCATTTAATGCTAGTAAGATTTCTGATGATTTTAAAGAAAAAATCCCCATTACTATTTATTTAAAAAATGATGCTAAAAAAATAGAAATAGAACAACTAATCAAAAAACTTAACTTAAAAGATTATACTAACTCTATAAACTATATTTCTAAAGAAAAAGGAGCTGAAATTTTAATAAATGAAATTGGTGAAGATTTTATTGAGTTTTATGGAACTAACCCTCTTTTAAACTCCATCGATTTATTTCTTAAATCAGAATTTGTAACGACTTTAGTTTTCGATGAAATATCTAATGAATTAAACAATACTGATTTTATAGACGAAATTATATATGATGCTCCACTAATTTCCTTGATTAACGATAATATTAATAAAATTAAATACTGGATCTTAGGAATCGCAATGTTTTTTCTTATTATTTCAATTTTAGTGATTAATAGCTCAATTCGCCTTTCTATATATTCCAATAGAATAAATATAAAAACAATGCAAATGGTTGGAGCCACTAGAAGATTTATAAGAAAACCTTTTATAAGCACTCATGTTAAATTAGGCTTAATAGGTTCTTTAATAGCTATTACTCTACTAAGTTCATCTCTTTACTATATTCAAAATAATTTTGAATATTTTAATTTTGAGTCTGAAATCCCACTGATAATTTCAATGTTTGCTGCAATTTCAGTTTTTAGTATAATAATTACCTATTTATGTACCTTTTTTGCAACACAAAGATTTTTAAAAATTAAAATAGAACAACTTTACTAATGAAAAAATTAAATAAAAAAACTTTTGTTTTTGAAAAAAAGAATTATTTGGCAATGATTATTGGATTAGCATTTATTACATTGGGCTTTATACTAATGTCTGGTGGAGGTAGCGAAGATCCTAATGTATTTAATCCTGAAATTTATAATTTTAGAAGAATAAAATTAGCACCAACTCTTGTTTTAATTGGTTTTGGAATTCAGGTTTATGCCATTCTATTAAATCCTAATAAAAAAAAATAAATGGATTATTTTGAGGCTATTATTTTAGGAATTGTTCAAGGATTAACTGAATTTTTACCTATCTCTTCAAGTGGTCACTTAGAAATTTCAAAAGCAATTTTAGGAAATGATTTTTCCAATAAAGAAAGTTTACTTTTTACAATAGTTTTACATTTTGCTACAGCATTGAGTACTATTGTATTCTTTAGAAAAGATATATCTCAAATTATTATAGGTCTTTTTGATAGAGAAGACAAAGAATCATCGAAATTCTCAATTTCAATAATCATATCAATGATACCTGCAGTACTTATTGGTCTTTTTTTTGAAGAAACTATTAATTCATTTTTTAATGGAAATTTAATTTTAGTTGCAGTTATGCTATATATAACTTCTATACTACTATATCTTTCAGATATAATAAAATTAGATAGCAAAGAGATCACCTTTAAAAATAGTTTTTTAATAGGTTTAGCTCAAGCTATTGCAATTTTACCTGGAATTTCGAGAAGCGGAGCAACTATTGCAACTGCTGTAGTTATTGGAATTGATAGAGAAAAAGCTGCAAGATTTTCATTTATAATGGTTATACCTTTAATTTTTGGAAGTATGGCTAAGTCAATTATAGATAATGGAATTGCATTTGAAAATTTTGATTTCTTTTCGGTTGCTCTAGGATTTGTGTCTGCGTTTATTACTGGTCTTCTTGCATGTAAGTGGATGATATCTCTAGTCAAAAAAAGTAAATTATATTATTTTTCAATTTATTGCTGTATTGTTGGATCTATAATTATTTATTATTCTTTAAAAAATGGAATTTAGCAAAGAAGCATTTTTAGAGGGTAGAATACTTTTAATTAACAAACCTTTAAACTGGACTTCGTTTCAAGTAGTTAATAAAATAAGATGGCTAATTAAAACTACGTTTAATATTAAAAAAATTAAAGTTGGTCATGCTGGTACTTTAGATCCTTTAGCTGATGGCTTGCTAATAATTTGTACTGGGAAGATGACTAAAAAAATTGACCAGTTTCAAAAATTAAATAAAATATACACAGGTAAATTTTTTTTAGGAGCCACTACTCCCTCTTATGATTTAGAAACTGAAATAAATTCAAAAAAATCTATTGATCATATAACTGAAAAGTTAATTTTAAAAACTACTGAAGATTTCAAAGGTAAAACTATTCAAACCCCTCCAATATACTCAGCAATAAAGCACAAGGGAAAGAAATTATATGAATTTGCTAGAAAAGGAGAAACAGTAAAAATTAAAGAAAGAGAAATTTTTATTTCTGAATTCTTGATAACAAAAAAACAACTTCCTGAATTAGATTTTTTAGTTAACTGTAGTAAGGGAACCTACATAAGGTCATTGGCTAATGATTTTGGAAAGAAATTAGAATGTGGAGCCTATTTATCAAAATTAACAAGAACAGCTATTGGAGATCATTTATTAGAAAATTCTATTTCGATTGAAGATTTTGAAAAGACACTAAATTAAAAAATTTAAAAATTGTTGTCTTGAAATTTCCTCAGCTCCTAAAGACTTCATATGTGCGCTTGGAACTTGACAATCTATTAACTTATATCCATTTTTACTTAATTCCTTAATTAAATGAATAAATCCAATTTTACTTGCATTATTTTCTTTACTGAACATACTTTCTCCACAGAAAATATCTCCTAAATCAATTCCATAAAGCCCGCCAACAAGCTCAAAATCTTTCCAGACTTCAACGGAAAATGCATGACCTTCTTTGTGTAAAAGATTATATGCTTTTTTTAATCCTTCAGTAATCCATGTTCCATTTTGACCAAATCTTTTAACCTTAGCACAACAATCTACGACTTCATCAAAAGACTGATTAAATGTTACTTTAAAATTCGCGTCTTTTAAGACTTTTTTAGTTGATTTAGAGATTCTAAGTTTTTCGGGAAATAAAACCATTCTGGGATCCGGACTCCACCAAACTAGGTAGTCATCACTTTCAAACCATGGAAAAATTCCTTGTTTATAAGCTTTTAAAATTCGTTTTGGATCTAAATCACCACCAATAGCAACAACTCCATCATTATTTGCTGACAACGCTGATGGAAAGATATGTTCGCTACTTAATTGATGCATTTATTTGTTAAAAAGGCAAGTCGTCAGGCTCGTTATCATTTATATTATCCGCTGGTTCAAAAGCATCAGCTGGTGGAACTGGAGGAATATTTGAATCTGTATCCTCAGATGTTAACTTTTCGATTCTCCAACCTTGGATTGAATTAAAATACTTAACCTCTCCTTGTGGACTTTCCCATTCTCTTCCTCTTAGATTGATATCTACTTTGACAGACTCACTTACTTTATAAGAATTTAAAATATCACATTTATCTTGAATAAATTCAATTAAAAGGTCTTGTGGGTACTGTTCTTCTGTTGTTATAACTAATTCTCTTTTTCTAAAACCGTTACTTCCGTATTCTTTTGTTTCGTTAATTAGTTTGATTTTTCCTGTAATATCCATTTTATTAAATAATTTTTTACAAAATTAAAGAATTTTTAGTCCTTATTTTAGGTAAACAAAAGATTTATAATCAATAATATTAACAACTTCATCGAAATAGAAAAAATCTGATTTTTTTACAGGAACGATTTGATAGTTTCAGCTAAATCTTTAAACTCTTGGTCAGACATTTTAATTTTCTTTTTAAAAGTTATATCCTCCATTGAATTTAATGGAATTAAATGAACATGTGCATGAGGAACTTCAAGTCCAATAACAGAAATACCTATTCTTTCACAGGAAACTGTTTTCTTTAAAGCTTTAGCAATTTTGTTAGAAAAATTCATTAAATCCTCGTAGTCTTTATCATCTAAATCAAAAATAAGATCTACCTCTTTTTTAGGAATACAAAGGGTGTGACCAAATGCATTTGGATTAATATCTAAAAAAGCAAAGCAATTAGTTGTTTCTGCAACTTTATAGCAAGGAATATCTCCGTTTAAGATTTGAGTAAAAATAGAATTCAAAATTTATCTGTCTATAGAAATGATTTCAAACTTAATAGTTCCATTTGGAACCATTACTTCAGCAACTTCTCCTACTTTTTTACCTAAAAGGCCTTTTCCAATAGGTGAGCTAACAGAAATTTTACCTGATTTTAAATCAGCCTCACTTTCTGCAACTAAAGTATAATGTAATTGCATTTGATTATTTAAATTCTTGATTTTTACTTTAGAAAGGACCAATACCTTGGAAAGATCAAGTTGAGACTCGTCAATTACCCTTGCACTAGACAAAACCTCTTCTAGCTTGGATATTTTCATCTCTAACATACCTTGTGCTTCCTTTGCAGCATCGTATTCAGCATTTTCACTTAAATCTCCTTTGTCTCTAGCTTCACCAATTGCATTAGAAGCTTTAGGACGTTCAATATCTTTTAATTGATTTAATTCGTCTTTAAGTTTTTTTAAACCCTCTTTTGTATAGTAAGAAACATCACTCATAATCATTATTTTAAAACAAAAAATCCCTAATTATATGGGGATATATAACAAATATACAAAATTATTAAATCTATCATTTTTTGATTAATTTCATAGATTAATGAGTAATATAAAAAGTTTATTAATTTTTTCATTGATTCTGATTACATCATGCTCAAAAAATGAAATAAATAAAAATCCTTATCTACAAAATATAAGTTTTGAAAAGACTATAAACCTTAATTTGCCTCAGTACGATAACTTAAATTACAACGGAGGATCAGTTTATTTAAGTTCTGGCGGAATAAAAGGGCTAATCTTATTCAATTTTAGCAATCAAATATTTGCTTGGGAAGCTAGCTGTCCTAATCAATACCCTACATCATGTTCAAAAATGATAATTAATGGAGTTCAATCAAAATGTAATTGTGAAAACTATGAATATAGCCTAGCGACTGGACAATTACTTTCAAAATCAGAAAAAAATTCCTATCCAATGAAATTATATTTTTCTGAAAAAAATGGTAATTCAGTGCGAATATCGAACTGAATTACCAAATTAAATTAGCAAATAATATTAAAATTTATAGTTTAGACCAAAAGAGATGTTTCTTCCCATTTCATGGATACCCATCTTTTTAAATCTTGACAAATGATCAAAGTATTCCGTATCTAATAAGTTATTAATAGACCAGACAAAACCTAAATTATTGTTAGTTAGGTTAAATTCATGACTTCCTGAAAGATTCATCAGTAAATATGAATCTGTTGCAGTTTCAAACTGTCCAACATTATTTTGTTTTCCTTTAGAAATAATACTAATCTTATAATTATTATTATTAAAATCTAAATTAAAAGCATGTTTAAAAGTAAAAGGTGATATAAATGGTAAGTAGCCACCCTCAGATTTTTCACCTGAAACATACTCTAACGATGTTTTGTAAGAAAGCCAATCTAATGAAGTAGATTTAGAAAAATAAAGTTCACCACCCATTAAAGATGCATCAGTTTGAGCGTAATTATAAACTGGCATAGAATTAATTGTTTGTCCTGAAGGTTCTAAATAGATATAATCTTGAATTGAGTTATAAAAAACATCTAAACCAAAACTTGAGTCTAAATCAAAAGCAGAAATAGAAATATCCGTTTGAAAGTTTTTTTCTTCAATTAAATTACTGTCTCCAATTTCATATTGAGCAGTACCGTGATGAACTCCATCAGAAAATAACTCTGAAAGATTAGGTGCTCTATAACCATTTGAAAAATTAAGTCTAAAAATTTTATTTTCAGAAAAATCTCTTTTAAATCCTAAAGATGATGTGAAACTATTATAATTCTTATCAAAACTTGAAGTTGTTATTTTTCTATTATCAGTTCTAAGACCAATTAAAACATCCCATTTTGAAGTATGTATATGAGACATAGCATATACACCAAAGTCTTTTTTATCAGCATTTGGTATTAATTCTTCCTCTCCATGATTAGTATTAGTTTGAGATAAAACATTAGCTCCAAAGATTAATTCTAATTTTTCAGTTTTTGGAAAAATATATTTAAGATCAAAAGTTGTTGTCTCTAAATCCATATTTAACGCAGGACCCTCTCCATGTTCGTCGTGATCATCATGGTCATCATCATGATCGTCGTCATGATCGTCATCATCATCATCATCATCATCACCATGATCGTCGTCATGATCGTCATGTCCTTCCTCTTCGTGTTCACCAAACTCCTTTCTCTTGTTAGAACTAAATCCTAAAGTAAATTCAATCTCAGATTTATTATTAAAAAGAAGTCTGTTTTTCCAAGAAATCATAGTATTTGTAAGGTCTTGATAACTTTTTTCTTCTTCATGCTCATCGTGATCGTCATCATCATGATCATCATCATCATGATCGTCGTCGTCGTCGTCGTCATGATCATCATCGTCATCATGATCGTCATGATCGTCATGATCTTCCTCACCGTGTGGAATCCCAATTTCAGAATCATTAATATTGACTCTTAGATCTGAAATAAAATTATCTGACGTGTAACCTAACCCAAATTTTAAATCACTATTTTTAAAATAAGTGTTTTCTACTTCTCCATCAGGAGTGTTAAAATCCTTATTATCTACAAGACTGGCTTGAACCAAGTAAGATAATTTATTTAAACCTCCTTTAATTCCTAAGTTAGTTGTAAGACCTTGATAATTTGAATTATAAATAGTTCCTAGCTCTATTTCAGTTCCCTCTCCAGTATAATATGAATCTGGATTTACATAAACTACTCCACCAATGGCGTCACTTCCATACAAAACAGACATTGGGCCTTTAATTACCTCAACTGATCCAACTCCAAAACCTGAAATTTCCATGCCATGTTCAGCTCCCCATTGCTGGTTTTCTACTCTCATGAATTGATTAAAGACAGTAATACGGTTAGAGGACAAGCCTCTAATTACTGGTTTTGATATACCAGGACCTGTTGAAATTATAGATATTCCTGGAATTTCTTGAACAGCATCAGAGAAATTTAATCTTTTAATGTAGTTCAAATTATTTAAGTTTAATTTTTTTACATTAAGAACATTGTTTTTTACAGACTCTTTAAAAGGGGTAGACACTACTACCTCGTCAAGTTCAACAGAGATAATTGAATCATTTTCTTGAGAACTTTGAGCATTAATTTTATTTGCACTAATTATAAGCAATGCCATTAAGGCATATTTTGTGATATTTTTCATTTATTTTTTTATTTATTTTAATTGATTTGATTGATAAAATTTAGCAATCAACAGGTGGGCCCCTAGAATCAAAAGAATAAAAATAATTTGAAAAAGCAAAATAATTATAAGCTGTATCTTGCTTGTAAGCAGTTGGAAATTGATTAAATGAATAATGATAATCATCAGAACCAGATTCAATATCTAATCTGATAAAATCACATGTACAACAATCTATTTCAACTTCGTGAAAATGTAGATTTTGTTCAGAACACAAATCATGTTTTTCATACAAAAAATGATTTAAGCCAAAAAAAGAAGGTAGACTTAAAATTCCAATAAGAATAAAACTTATTATACTCTTCACGCGACAAAATTAATAAAATTTAGAATTTAACAGTCAATCCTAATAAGAAATTTCTTTTAGCCTGTGGATAGTATCCAGCTCCATCCAAAGTTTTAACCTGTCCAGGGTTAGACCAATTGTCTTCATAAGTGTAATAATATCCATTTGAAACATATTCTTTATCAAATATATTATTGACTAATCCAGTAATTATAATTTGATCAAAAACTTGATTTGAATTTATATTGAAGCTAAAGTTTAAATTATTTACAAAATAACTATCCAGAACTGAATTAACTGCATCTGTGTTTGCCATAAACTGTTTTCCAACATATTTTGTAAGAAAACTAATCATTAGGTTATCATTTGGAGAATATACAATTGAATTTGAAGTAATAATTTCAGGTGAAAAAGATATATTAGTTTTTCCAAAATCAAATATTTTTCCATCAACTTTTGATAAAACTTGTTGATTTTTATTGGAACTTAATGTAAGATTTGTTTTTATTAAAAAATCTTCTGAAAGTTTCATACTGGCTTCTGTCTCAATACCCATTCTATAACTTGATCCACTGTTAGTTCGAATTGGAGTTCCTACATCGTCGAGTTCTCCAGTAAGAATTAATTGTTCGTTGTAAAGCATGTAGTACGTATTTAGATTTAATCTTAAACCATTATTTCTAAAACGCCACCCTAATTCGAAATCATTTAGTTGCTCTGGCTTAATATTTATATTGCTTTCATAATCACTACGACTTGGCTCTCTGTTTGCTCTTGAATAAGAACCATAAAACATTGAAGCTGGGCTAAGTGTTAATGATAAACCAAATTTTGGATTAAAAAAACTGTAAGATTGATCGATCAACATATTAACCAAATCTGATGTTATTCCAGATGTTTTATAATTTAGATTTCTAAGTTGAAGATCTCCATAAAATTCTAATTTATTACTTAATAAATAAGAAGCCTTAGCAAAAACGCTGAAGTCGGTTTTTTTGCCATTCCCGTTGTAATATCTATCCCTTACTGAACTGTTTTCATTAAAGTTTCTCGCCCAAATTACCTCTCCATAGTGATCGCCACTGTAGGTGCTGAAAGAGCTGTTAAACGTCAAGTTAAGCTTGCGGGTTTTATAATTTGCTGATGCATTCAAAACATAGAAATTATTATCTAACCATCGTCGTCTTATTAAATCTGTTGTTCCAGTTTTATTTCCTTGTTGATCAATATCTGAAACCACTATTCCACCATATGTTTCTATAGAATCATCATCTCTAAATTGTTCAAAATACCCTCTACCATATGTATAATTAAGCCCTAAATTAGTTGACCATTTCTGATTCAATTTTTGATTCCAATGAAACTGATAATGATCTTGTTTATAATTATCTATCTCATTTTCATAAGTATATGGGTTTTGTCGTCTATTTTCTAAAAGTTGTTCTTTTGTAACTCCAAACCAAGACTGATAAGTTTTTTCATGACCTCCAAAGGTTAATGCTTTAATTAAAGTATTTCCTTTAATGTAAGCACCCTGAATAAAGTATGATTTTAAATCCGAATAAGCTCTATCAACATATCCGTCAGAATCAATTTTAGACAGCCTTCCTGAAAACTCAAACGAATCGCTTAATTTACCTGTACTAAATTTAACTGTATGTTTTAAAGTATTATAACTACCCACTGAGTTTGAAATTTCAGCATATGGATTATTAGAAATTGCATCAGTAAGTATATTAATACTAGCTCCAAATGCACCAGATCCGTTAGTAGACGTCCCTACTCCTCTTTGAACTTGAAGACTTTCAACTGAGGAAGTGAAATCTGGGAGATTTACCCAATATGTTCCATGTGATTCAGGATCGTTAAAAGGAATACCATTAATAGTAATATTAGTAGATTGTGCACTTACACCTCTAATTCTAATTCCGGTGTAACCAATACCTGCTCCAGCATCTGAAGTAGTTACTACGGAGGGCAAAAAATTTAATAAAACAGGTAAATCTTGACCTAAGTTTTTTGAAGATAACTCGGATTTTAGAATATTAGAATGCGTGATTGGACTTGAGTATTTGACTCTAACAGATTCTACGATAACTTCATCTAAGTTCTGTTTAGTGCCTTGAATAGAATCAGTTATTTTTTCTTGAGAAAACGAACTAAAAGTTATTATAAGTGATAAAAAGTATATTATATTTTTCATATTTAAATTGATGATAAAACAGGGATACACTTAGAGTAGATAACAATTTCCCTTTCCAAAATTACTTGGCAGGTTCATTGGGTATAATCTCAGCCGTAGCACCCCATTTAATTATTTTCAAATATATAATAAAAAGAAAAAAGAATTATTTTTTTTTTAATAATTTATCAATTTCTTTGGTTGCATTTCGCATTCTGTTATCAACATCTCCTGAAACTAAAACATAAGGCTTATCGTATTTAATCAAGGCTTTCTTAAATGCATTAAACATTTCTTCTCGTTTTTTAGGACGATCTCTTAAATCATCTTTTACCCAAGGAATGTCTATATCTGTAAGGATATACAAGTCGTATTTATTTTCAATTGCATGCTTTTCTAAAAGAGGATCACAAAATCCGTCATAGTAGGTTTCAGAATAAACTTTTGTTTCCAACAAGTCAGTATCACAAATTAATAACTTTGTAGTTTTTTGCGAATATTCATTTTCTAATTTAATTTGTCCAAATGCAATAGGCAGAAGGTCATCTAATTCACAAACTTTTTTTTCTTTATCCCACTTTTCTTGTAAATACTCTCTTGCAAACTCTTCTATCCACAACACATTATAATGTAAAGCAAGTGCTTTAGATAGTGTAGTTTTTCCCGATGATTCAGGTCCAAAAACAACTACTTTTAAGCAGTCTGATGTGATTTGTTTAAGATTTTTTTCCATGAATAATATCCTGCAATAGCAATAAATGTAAAAATTAAATATTGTAAACTAGTAAAAGTAAGCCCTTTGTAAAAATATAAGGGGATTGAAATTATATCTGCAATAATCCAAAAAATCCAATTTTCAATTTTTCTTTTAGCCATTAACCACATTCCAACAAAAAATATTGCAGTGGTTAAATTATCAATATAGGATGTAATAGTACCCCACTTATCAAAATAGACATAAACTAGATAAACAAACATTAATGATGAAAGAAAAATTAGTACTCCTATTTTCTTTTCATTTGAATTCATTCTTGTAATAGGAGTTACAGTATTATTTTCTTTTCTGGTCCAAATAAACCACCCATAAATACTCATAACAAAGTAATAGGCGTTTATCATCATGTCACCCAAAAGAACCCATTTGTAAAGAAGATATATAAAAATAGTCGTAGATATCATTCCAGTTGGAAAAACCAGGATATTATTATTTTTTGAGTACCAAACGCTCAATAAACCAAAGACTACAGCAATAATCTCTAAAACAATATCTTTAGTTTGATACTGAGAATATTGTTCAAATAATAAATCAAAAATTTCAGACATAAGATATTTTAGTCAATTAGTTTAGCAACACAACAAAGGTATTGTGAAAAATTATAAATTTCAATATTATAATTTTCTGTAATTTGATTATTAGAAATTGATACACTAGCCTTATTAAATTTCTTATTTATCGACGTTATTATTATATTTTTTTTAAAATCAATTGCTTTATGACCAAAGGCCTTGAACACAGCCTCTTTAATTGTCCAAACTTTAGTCACGTTTTCAACAGAACTTAATTTAATTAAATTCCAATCTGATTCAGAAATAAATTTTTTAGAAATATTTAGAATTTTAGGTCTCAATTTTTCAATATCAAGCCCCACTTTAACGTCAGAAACAATTACTCCACAATATTCAAAAGAATGACTAATTGAAATAAATTTATTATTAGAAAGATGTGGTTTACCATTCTTATCATAAAACAGACTGCCATTATTAACGTTGTGTAACTTTAATAGATTTTGCACTCCTAAAAACTGCTTTCTTTGACTTGAAGATTTAATAAGATCTAATTTAGATATAGAGCTCAAGGATAAATCTATATGATTATTTAATTCTATTTCTGTCTCCGATAATTTCCAAAGAAATAAATCAATTGGTATAAAATCATTAGGATTAGATAATGGCATAGTTAAAGGTATTAACTATATTCTATCTGACAATAAATAATAATTTGTTTATGCCTCGAATGGGACTATTGAAACGAAAGACTTATTATCTTTCTTTTTTCTAAATTGCACTATTCCATCAACTCTAGCATGAAGAGTATGATCTTTACTTACATAGACGTTATCACCTGGCTTGTGAGCAGTTCCTCTTTGACGTACAATAATATTTCCTGCAATAGCAGCTTGACCTCCAAAGATTTTAACACCAAGTCTTTTCGATTCTGATTCTCTACCGTTTTTAGAACTACCTACACCTTTTTTATGAGCCATTTTGAATAATTTTTATTACTTCTTAGTTACTGTTTTTTTTGTTGCAGGTTTTTTAGCTGCTACTTTTTTAGCTGCCGCTTTTTTTACAACAGGTTTTTTAGCGACTACTGCTTTTTTATCAGCTACTTTTTTAGCTGGAGCATCATCAGTCTTAGAAACTTCTGCCTTAGCTTTTGCTTTCACAGCTTTTTCTAAAATGTTTTCAACTACAATTTGAGTTAAAGCTTGTCTATGACCGTTTTTAACTTTGTATCCTTTTCTTCTTTTCTTTTTAAAAACGATTACTTTGTCGTCTTTAAGATGTTTAACAATTTTTGCTTCAACGCTAGCACCTTTGACAACTGGATTTCCAAGAACAACTTTGCCTGAATTATCCAACATCAAAATGTTATCAAAACTAATTTTTGATCCTTCTTTACCTTCAAGTCTATTTACATAAACTTTTTGATCTTTTTCAACTTTAAACTGTTGACCGGCTATTTCTACAACTGCGTACATAATGATATTTTTGTTAAAAAACGTGTGCAAATATACAAGGATTGAATGTATATAACAACTATTAACTGTAAAATATAAAAAACCTGAAAAAACAATAAATAATTGATAGTAAATTTTAAAACATTTATCAAGTAATCAGACTTCAATTATTTAGACTTTTTATTGGCTAAATAAACTCCAGTTAGTATAATTACAGTTGCAAGCAATTGATTTAAAGTAAATACTTCACCGTCTAATAAGCCCCAAAATAAAGCTACAATTGGCAAAGTGTAGGTAACCGAGGAAGCAAATACAGGAGAAGCAATTTGAACAAATTTATTAAATAAAATTTTCGCAAAAACTGTTCCAACTATTGATAATATTAGTAGACAAAATAGTGCAACCTTAACATCCTCATTATTAATATCTATCTGCTTATAATCAGAAATAAAAAATATCACAACAGCCAAAGGAAATATAAATATAAAATTTCCGACAGTAATAGCAACAGCGGAAACGTCTTGCAAATGCACTTTTAAAAGATTCACTTGAACAGCGTACAAAATAGAAGCAAATATTATAAAAAATACGTAAAGCAAGTTTTGATCAGGGTTAATAACCGAACCTTGATACATCAATAATACTGAACCAATTAACCCAATAATAACACCTGATATTTGTTTTTTGTCAATTTTAAAACGATAAAAGCCAACACCAATAATCAAAGTAGCAAGAGGAGTTAAAGAATTTAAAATAGCAGCTAAAGCACTATCAATTTCAGTTTGCGCATAAGCAAACAAGAATGGAGGAATAAAAGAAACTAGCCCCGTAATTAGAATCCACTTCCATTTATCTTTAGGAATAGATTTAAGACTAGAAAATCCTATTAAAAGTAATAATACTGTAGATATTACAGTTCTTAAACTTCCCACTTGAAGAGGACTTAAACCTATTAATGCTTTTTTAATTAAAATATAAGAACTTCCCCACACCAAAGAAAGAACGATTAAATAAATCCATTTTAAGTTTTTTTTATCCATCAAGAAAATTTATTTCCATTTAAAAGTTTGTATCATCTTTCTAATATCATTATTTAATAAATGAATTGATGGAAGAAGCGAATCATAATTAGGTTTAGAATCAAAATATAAAGAACCCGTCAAATAAACCGATATTGAATCTGTAATATAAAAACGTGTATTGGAGGGAGCATCACCAATAAATGAAAAATATTTTGCAAAAACTTTATTTTCTAAATCATTATACTCACTAACGTTAACAACAAAAGCATTTTTAGAGTTTTCATTAATTTTTTTTGAAAAATCTGAATCAATTAAGCTGAAATTATTTTGAATATTAATTTTACTTAAATAAAGTGTAGAATTCAAAGAACTGTTTTTGATTTTCATATTACAATTTTCTAAATCGATTTCATTATTAGAATTTATAAAAAATGAATATCCACAGTTAGTGATGTAATTAACATAACTTGGAACAGAAAGTTCATTATAAAAAAAAGCTTTTGGTTTTGGAATTATTGTGTGATTTGAACAGCTAAAAAGAAAAAGAAATAAAAAAAATATATGTTTCATTATTTTTTAATTACAACCATAATACTCTTAATTCTTTTTCTATTAACTTCAACTATCTTAAATTCAATTCCTTTGAGTTTAAGCTTAAAATTCTTTTTAGGGAAAAATCCGATTTGTTCAAGTAAAAAACCACCCAATGTCTCTGAATCACCTTTTATTTTTTCAAAGATTTTATTATCCTTGATTTTTAAAATTCTATACAAATCAGTAAGATTCACTTTGCCTTCAAAAACAAAAGTATTATTATCAATTTTATTGTACACAATATCATCTTGATTGAATTCATCGTTTATTTCTCCAACAATTTCTTCAACAATATCATTTAATGTAATAATTCCTGAATTTCCTCCATATTCATCAACCACAATAGCCATATGATTTTTTAATTTTTGAAATTCCTTCAATAAATCATCCAGCTTTTTATTTTCAGGTATAAAATAAGGTTCTCTAATCAAAGTTGTCCAATCAAAGTTTTTTTGATTTAAATAAGGAAATAAATCTTTTAAATAGATAACACCCGTAACATTATCAATTGTTTCATCAAATACCGGAATTCTTGAATATCTATTTTCCCTTACTTGTTTTATAAGATCAGTGTAAGACATTGTTTTAGAAACAGAAAAAACATCAATTCTAGGCTTCATGACCTGTTTAACTTCTATACTTCCAAAAGAAATAATGCCTTTAAAAATCTTTTTTTCTTCACTAGATGTTTCGCTTTTATCTGTTAAATTAAATGCATCAGAAAGCTTGTCAACAGATAAATTAGGCTTTTTAAATACTAATTTGTCTTGTATGAACTTAGTCATTTTACTCATTGGAATAGTAATGAAGAAAAATAAATACTTGTCTAAAATCTGAACTGGAAAAGCCATTTTTTTTGAAAATGAAATGGGTTTTCTATTAGCATAAACTTTTGGAAGAATCTCCCCAAATAACAATATTAAAGCTGTAATAAACCCAACTTCTAGAACAAAGTTTAACCAGTCCGGCAAAGAGTTAAAATCAAACAATTGACCAAAAGAGGCTAGCAATAAAACAATAGAAATATTTATAAAATTATTAGAAACAAGCAATGTTGCCAACAATCTCCTAGGATTAGCTCTCAAAAGTGCAATTAGCTTAAGGTTCCTAGCATTTGAACTAGATATTTTTTTTAAATCTGTTTTAGAAAGAGAAAAAAACGCAACTTCAGATCCTGAAATTAGTGCTGAACATATTAACAGAACAATTATTAATAATATTTTGATTATGTCTGGATATACATCTATTAACAAAAAAGAATTGACCAAATTATATAAGATTATTTAAAAGGGTAAATCATCGGAATCATTTTCTGAAACTGATGGATTTGGTGCAGGAGCAATTGGCTCGCCTGAGGAAGAAGACGATTCATTTATATCAGATTTATTTGACAGGAAATTAAATTCATTAACATGAATTTCAGTGGAATACCTCTGAACACCATCTTCAGATTGCCATTTTCGTGTCTTTATCTTTCCTTCTACATAAATTTTATCTCCTTTACTTAAATACTTTTCGCATACTTCTGCAGCTTTATTTCTAACTACAACATTATGCCACTCTGTATTAGAAACTTTTTCACCTGTTGTTTTGTTAGTGTAGTTTTCGTTTGTAGCGATTGGAAATCTCCCAATACAACCTCCTCCATCAAAATGATGCATTTTGACTTCATCACCCAAATTTCCAATTAACATTACTTTATTCAATGATCCGCTCATATTTTTTTTATTAAACTCAAATATAGCAAATTACTTCAAGAATTTGTTCAATGTTTTAATAAATGAACTAAGGGGTTTTGGAAAAGGTAAATTTGAAAGCTCACTTATATAAACACTGTTATCGTTTAATTTATTTACGTTATTAAACCAAAAATTTATTTTTAAATTTTGATGGGATAACTTATGATTTACTGTCTCAACAAGCTCTAAATCATTTATTTTAGAAATTGGAATTTTACTCAAATTCAAACACTCATTTAATAGGTGCTTATTTAAATTTACATCAGATTCAATCAGAGGAAATTGATATAAGTTTCGCCAAATATCTTTTTTTGTTCTTTCTTCAACCATTATTCTATTTTTTTTATCAATTATTATAAAATAATTTAAAAATCTAGATTTAGATTTAGAACTTTTCTTTTTTACTGGAAAATTAAAAACACTATTATTTTTTAACGAAAAACAAACTTTGTTATAAATACAAACATTACAATTAGGTGTTTTAGGCTTACAAACCAAAGCACCAAATTCCATGATAGCCTGATTAAAATCACTAGGATTATTTAAACAGATTAGTTTATTTAATAGATGTTTAAATTCCTTTAACGAGCTAGAGGTATTTATGACTGTACTTATACCAAATAATCTTGATATAAACCTATATACATTACCATCAACAACTGGATTTATTTCATCATTTGAAAAAGAACTTATTGCACTAGCAGAATAATCACCAATTCCAGGAAGTTTTATAAGTTCGCTGTAGGTTTTAGGAAACTTGGACTTAAAATTATCAACAACTAATTTTGAGGTTTTATGTAAATTTCTTGCTCTACTGTAATAACCAAGACCTTCCCAGTTTTTCAAAACTTCTTTCTCATTAGATTCAGAAAGAGACTTTACGTTTGGATACAGCTCTATGAATTTATTGTAATAAGGCAATCCTTGCTTAATTTGAGTCTGTTGAAGTATGATTTCAGACAGCCAAATCTTATAAGGATCTCTAGTGTTTCTCCAAGGCAAAGACCTCTTATTAACTGAATACCAGTTAATTAATTTAGTAGAAAAGTTCTTACTTATTTTATTTGACAAAATTAAATTTAAATTATTTAGAGATATTATTAGAACATTTTTAAAGATGAATTATAAATATTAATTTATATATTTGGCACCTTGAAAAGTAAACATAAATAAAATAAAAAGTATGACCAAAGCTGAAATTGTTTCAAAAGTTTCCAATAACCTAGGTTTAGATAAAAACGAAGTTTTAGCAACAATTGAAAATTTAATGGAGGAAATAAAAAGCTCATTAAATGAAGGAGAGAATGTTTATTTAAGAGGATTCGGAAGTTTTATTGTTAAAAAAAGAGCCGAAAAAACTGGAAGAAATATTTCTAAAAATACAACCATAAGAATTCCTGAACATCACATACCAGCTTTTAAGCCTGCTAAAATTTTTGTTGAAGGAGTTAAGAAAAACAATTAAAAATATATATTATGCCAAGTGGTAAGAAAAGAAAAAGACATAAAGTAGCTACACACAAGCGAAAGAAAAGAAGTCGTGCTAACAGGCACAAAAAAAAGTAATTTAGATACTTAACTGATACAACGTTCTTTGAAATGAATTAAGTTTAGTGACAATCAGCACAAGCTTATTTCCAAGTAATTAAAATCCTGTGAATAAAGTATAACCCGTTCGCTATATAGCGGACATAAAATCAATATTGTGAGTAAAGAAATAATAATACGTTCAAATTCCACAGCTGTTGATTTTGCACTACTTAAAGACGGTAAATTAATTGAACTTCATAAACAAAATGATAG
>ENA-OQVM01001606-OQVM01001606.1-marine-metagenome-genome-assembly--contig:-NODE-1606-length-29373-cov-4.984947_pt1 | contig 29373 bp, 24 predicted proteins | sample MGYA00237776_ERZ505498 | MGnify/ENA primary metagenome ERZ505498 (study PRJEB26159, sample SAMN06265151) | marine metagenome | isolation source: Helgoland LTER site | place: Germany:Helgoland, sampling...
AGACATTTTTTTTACATCAATGAGTAAGCAAAGATAAAGTAAGTAACCTTTGAGCTACTTCTTAAATGATAAAAAATAATTTTCCTCAAAAAAGTTTATTTAACTGAAAGCGTTAAAAACAAAATAGCTTGTTATAGCAGGAAAAAAAACGGATCCCCTACTCGACTTCCTCCACTGTTATTTTTATTACTTTTACGCTGTAATAAACAACAATGGAGAAACAAGAAATTTATGGTGTACGCGCCATTATAGAATGCATAGAAGCAAAACAATCAATTGAGAAGGTATGGCTACTAAAAGGGCAGAGTGGACCGCTCTTTAAGCAATTAGAATTCTTGCTACGCGAACAAAGTATATCACACAGTTATGTACCAAAAGAACGTTTGGATCGGTTTAATGCCAAAAACCACCAGGGCGCCATTGCGGCCATTTCTCCAATCGAGTTTGTATCCATTAAGGAAATGATTGAAAAGGCCTTAGTTGCCACTAAAACACCTTTATTCCTTTTGCTCGACCATATTACCGACACGAGAAATTTAGGCGCAATAATTCGTACTGCATCTGCAACAGGTGTGGCGGGAATCATTTTGCCACAAACGGGCAGTGCACGAATCACATCAGACACAATCAAAACATCTGCAGGAGCTATATTCTCGGTCCCCTTGGCTAAAGTTGAACACCTAAAAGACGCCATTTACCAATTGCAAGCAAATGAGATTAAAACCGTTGGAATAACGGAAAAAGCAATCGATACAATTTTTGCAAAAAAATTGAATAGTCCATTAGCCCTTGTTATGGGTTCTGAAGAAAAGGGAATTGCACGGGGAACACTGGCGGTACTTGATGAGACTGCTAAACTACCTATGGTAGGAGCGATTGAATCGCTAAACGTATCTGTGGCCTGTGGAACTGTATTGTATGAAGTAGTTCGTCAACGTGACTTTGCCTAGAGAACGTTTAATTCATAATGTGTTGCGTTTAGCGTAAAACATTATTTCCAGTATCTGGTAAACAAAAAAAAACCCTGCACAATGTGCAGGGCTTTTCTTTTGTGGTATAATAGGATTTGAAACTAGTTCTGATCGCTATAATTAGTATTGAATAACAATTCGTTTTGAGGAATCTCATACGTTAATCTATCGTCACTGTGAGAAAAAGTCTCACCAACTAAATCTAACCAGTTAGCACCTCTTGTTCTTGACTGACGCTGACGCTTCATCAAGAAATAAGATTTACCTTCTCCAAATAATTCAAGACGCGTTTGGATCGAAATCTCATCCTTCAACGCTTGTCCAGATAAAGCATCTAAATAAGTTGTATCTCCAACGCGAAGATCCAATAAGGCTTTAAGGCTTGTACGAGCTGCAGCATCCTGACCATTCTCAGCAGAAGCTTCAGCATGCAATAAATACATTTCAGCAATACGCATGTAGTGAGAATCGGAATCGATGTTTAACTGTGGCCCAGAAAAACCCCTAAATCCACCTTCTTGTGCACCTTTATAGTAGAATTTACCCACTGGAATTAAATAACTACCACCATTTGCTGGGTAAAAAGGGAATTGATTTTTACGGATGTCATCATCTGCCATTTCGTTGTATAAACTAACATCAATTGACTTTCTGTTTCCTACAGCTGCGTAAGCATAACTGTAGTAATCCATGTGACCCCACCATGTACCTAGAGAATATAGTTCGTTGGAAGACGTAATGTCAATACCCCACATAATACCAGGGTGGCTATTTACATCGTTAAAACCACCAACAGTGTCTCCTTCGCCCATTACAGCAACTTCATTCGCTGTCATGATTGGATAGCCTGCATTAACAACCATCTCAGCATATTCTGCTGTTTTTGGCCAGTTGTTCATTGCACCATAAGTATAGGCTAATAAACCACGAACGATGTCTTGGTTAAATTCGATCTTAGCCGTACGACTAAAGTCAGCTAATAATGTCTCAGCAGCCAAAAGATCAGCAAGAGCTTGATCAAAAACCTGTTGCACCGTACTTTTTGATTGTTCAGGTTGATCTGCACTTGTGTAGATTGGCAATACAGGTTTACTCAATTGAGAAATGTCGTCTGTAAATAAATGCACTAAGTTGTAATAAGCAAAACCACGGGCAGCTTTCGCCTGACCCATTGTATGTCTAGCTACATCTGTATCCAAAGTGGCCGTATCACCACCTAGACCATCAATTACCAAGTTAGACAAGTTTACAACACGGTAAAGGTAGCGCCATGGCACATAGTTGTAGTTGTCTTTTGGATCTATTGTTGCAGTAAGTTCAGAAATTCTAACCATACGAGAATAACTTTTCCCTGTATGAGCCATGTCTCCTGAAAGGATGTCAGTAAAGATATCTTGGGTTTTAATTCCAAAATCTTCTTGTCCACCAACTCCACCACTACCAATGCGGTAAAATTGCTCGTATATACCAAGTAACGTACCTTCGGCAGCACCTGGATTAATGGCTACAGCTTCTGCAACCTGCTCTTGTGAGAGCTCAGTAGTTGGAAAAGTCTCTAGGAAATCTTTCTCACAAGAAAGCACCGAAATAGCGACAGCAGCGAATGCTAAATTTTTAAATAATTTCATAGTTATTATAAGTTTAAGTTGATACCAAATATCAAAGTTGATAATGGATTGTATCTGTATACACTAGATCCTCCAGTTACAGATGTAGATGGATTGAATCCTTTTCTTTCTGATAAGAAGAATAAGTTGTCTCCCGAGATAAATATATCTAATTTGTCGATTCCAACAGCAGAAGTAATCGATTCTGAGAAGCTGTATCCTACACGTACATTGTTTAAACCAAAGTAATCTGCCTTAGTCAAGAAACGTGTTGAAGTAGAAGACTGCTGAATCTGCGAACGTGCATCCTGTCTAGGAATGTTTGATGAGTCACCAGCGGCTTTCCAACGGTTTCTGATGTCAACGTGGAAGTTATTTGTTCCAGCGTAGTCATTGTCCATCAAACCAGCATAAGCTGAATCATAAGCCATTCCTCCGATTGAATAGTTAAACAAAGCAGACAAAGAGAAATTCTTGTAATTCGTGTTTAAACGAATTGATCCTCTCACATCTGGAATAATGGTCTCGTTGATGAATTTATCTGTTGCTTCAGCGTATACTTCAGTAATGTCTTGAAGGATAGTAGCATCAGGATTATCATTTTGGTACTGTGTTAATGAACGAATGATTTCATCACCCTCACTAAATGAACCATTACTATCGATATCATCAAAGTTACGCTCCCATTGTGCAGCTCCTGTATCAGCATTTACTCCTGCATATACAGGAATATACCAGTCATATAAAGAACGACCTACTGTACGAGCAAAGCTCCCATCAATGTCAAGTTTTTGCTCCTCACCCGTTGAAGGGTCAATTGGCAATGCTGTTAGCTCATTGGTAAAGCTTTCACCGTTTAAGCCAATGCTTAAGGAAAAGTCATTGCTTTGGATAACGTCAAAGTTAAGATCAAATTCAACACCTGTGTTTACTAACTCACCATCGTTAACCTTTAATAAAGCATACCCTACAGATGGACCAACACGTCGGTCAAAAAACATATCTGTAGTCGTTTTCTTATACATATCAAGTGATCCAGAAATAAATCCAGCTAATTTAAAATCAATACCTCCGTTAAGTTGGTTAGCCACCTCCCAAGTAAGGTCTTTATTTCCTTTAGTAGTAAATGCCAATGAAATATTGTCATTCAAGTTGTTAATCGAGTAGATATTGTACCCAGGGTAGAGACCTACACCACCAGAGTTACCAATGATACCGTAACTGGCTCTAACCTTTAAGTTATCTACAAAATCAACTGAACTCATGAAATCTTCTTTTTTAAGGTTCCACGCAGCACCAAATGAGTAAAAATTACCCCAAGGGTCATTTATAAAACGGGAAGATGCATCCCGGGTAAAGGTTGCCTGAAGGAAGTATTTGTCATAGGCCTCAACAGCAACATTTGCAATATAACTCTCTGTTGTTTCCTCATCAGAGTAACCTGAACTTGGTTGGTTGATTACCGCATTGTCAATTTCAATACCACCTGGTATAACTAGTTTAGAACTTTCAGCATATAAAAAGTTATAGTCATAACGTGACGCTACGTGTGCTACGAAAGCGGAAAAATCAAAGTTGTCAATTTGCTTTTTGTAGCGAAGGTTGGTACGAATGTTATAGTTTTTCGTCTCACCACGTGAACGCACAATGTTACCACCGTTCCCTTTTGCAGGACTATAGAATGGCTCATCCTGGTCAATAGCGTCATTCATGAAGTATTGGTAGGAAAAGTTATTCTCTAATGTTAAACCTTCCATAAGCGTTATGCGCGTATCGTTGTTGAAGTTAACAGAGTTGTTTTTACTTCGGCTTACGTTGATTTGCGCATCGGCAACACCATTTGTTGCAAAACCAAATCCACGACCATCTTCGAGACCGTAGTCAAATAAATATCCGCCGTATTTTGAATCTTCAATTTTTTGTCCAGCTTCGTCTCTAACGTACAAAGGATAGATTGAAGGAAGGTTGTCGATCCACCAAAACTGACTTGATGAAGATGATCCAGTACCGTTATTGTTACTCTCACTTTGTGCATAAGCCAAACTTGTGTTTACGCTAATGTATTCTTTGAATTTGTGTGTCGTAGCTAATTTAGCATTCAAACGATTGTAGTCGGTATTAGAAGCGTATCCAATATCGTCAACATACCCTACAGAAGTGTAGACCGAAGATGTTTCGCTTCTGTCAGAAAACGTTAAGTTAACTTCGTTACGCATAGAGTTTTGGAAAGCGAAATCTTCCCATACCTCTGGATCATAACGACGTGATACACCTGAACGAACTTGACCAGTAGCTGGGTCAATTAAAGCAGCAACATCTGCGTTACCATCTGCAGTAGTTCCAGTATTCCACATGTTGTAGTTTGCAGGAATATCTGACACATCTGCATTTCCATTAAATTCAAACAAGTTAGCATTTGCATATGCAACTGCAGCTGTTTGATCACCACTATTTTCTAACAAACCTCTTTGGTAAATTCCTTCCCAAGTAATTCCAATAAATTCTTCTGGAGAACTAATGGTTTCGTAGCGAGGAATACCTTGGTAGTTTGTACCTGTAGTTACCTGAATGGCTAGTTTGTTCCCTACATCACGACCTCTTTTGGTTGTAATAACAATTACTCCATTTGCACCACGTGCACCATAAAGCGCAGTAGCAGAAGCATCCTTTAAAACAGTTACCGATTTGATGTCGTTAGGGTTAATATCGTTCAAGCTTCCTCCAAAAGGTGCATCATCTACGATATAAAGAGGATCTCTACTTCCGTTAACCGAACCAAATCCACGAATACGAATCGTTGAAGTAGATCCAGGCTGACCTGAAGTATTAAAGACCGCCACCCCCGCAGCTTCACCGGCTAGCGCCTGTGAAACGTTGGTAAATGATTTCTTGGCAATGTCTTCTCCTTTTACAACCTTTGCTGAACCAGCAAACGATTGGTTGGAGATTTCACCGAAACCTGTAACAATTACTTCATCTAGCTCTTTACCCACGGCTAGTTGAACATTTAAGTTTGATTGGGTCCCAATCAAAATCTGTTGTGGTTCGTACCCAATAAAACTAAAAACCAGTGTAGCACCTTCAGCCACGTCAATAGAATAATTTCCATCAAAATCGGAAGAAATACCATTACTAGTTCCTAGCTCAAATACAGTTGCACCCGGAAGGGGCAAACCATCTGGGTCAGTCACTACACCCGATACCGTGTTTTGAGCCAAAGCAAACTGAAAAGATAGTAGGCTTAAAGCAAATAATTTAATAATACTTTTCATACATAAATTTTTAAATAGTGTTTGTAAAAAAACAAATATAACTTTTTTATGAATTCTTTAACATATATTTATTATAATTATTAAGTTCTGTGGCAATATTCTTTTTATTTGTCTTAAAACAAGTTTTTAGTGATATCTATTGAAGTAAACTTAGTTAATTTGCAAAGTGTCTTTAATAAGCCTACCTATACACTTAACCCTAAGAGAAAATGATTCCACTAGCCGAGCGGATGCGCCCAAAAAAATTGACTGACTATGTTGGTCAAAACCATTTGATTGGTGAAAAAGGAGCTCTTTCCCTGATGATTGAAACGGGAAACATTCCCTCCCTGCTTTTTTGGGGCCCGCCAGGAACAGGAAAAACCACCCTAGCTACCTTAATCGCCAAAGTACACGAGCGACCATTTTACAGTCTCTCTGCCATTCACTCTGGGGTAAAAGAAGTGAGAGAAGTCATTAAACGAGCAAAACAGTCTGGGGGGCTATTTACGAAAAAAGGGGCTTTGTTATTCATCGATGAAATTCATCGATTCAGTAAATCACAACAAGACTCCTTGCTTGGCGCTGTTGAAAAAGGATATGTCACCTTAATTGGAGCCACCACAGAGAATCCCAGTTTTGAAGTCATCAATGCACTTTTGTCACGTTGCCAAACCTTCACCCTTCGGCCGTTAGAAATCGATGATCTGAGGAATTTATTACAGCGCGCCATCACTACCGATACGGAATTAAAAAAATATACGATCACCCTAGAAGAGGATGAAGCCTTGCTCAATCTTTCCGGAGGAGATGCCCGTAAATTACTTTCATTACTCGAACTTGTCGTCCTTTCTGCTCCCTCGAAAGAGCTCGAGATCACGAATGAAATGGTACTCAATCAAGCACAAACAAACACAGTGCTTTTCGATAAAAATGGCGATTTGCATTACGACATAGCTTCTGCCTTAATCAAATCTATACGCGGGAGTGACCCCAATGCTACCGTCTATTGGCTAGCTCGTTTAATCGAAGGGGGTGAAGATGTTAAATTCATTGCGCGTAGGCTATTAATTTCTGCCTCAGAAGACATAGGAAATGCCAATCCTAATGCATTGGTTTTGGCCAACACCACCTTTCAAGCAGTACAAGCGATTGGCTACCCTGAAGCCCGTATTATCCTCAGTCAGTGCGCCACCTATTTGGCCACAAGTCTAAAAAGCAATGCGTCTTACATGGCCATCAACAAAAGTATTCAAGCGGTAAAAGAAACAAGGAATCTTCCTGTTCCTTTGCATTTACGGAACGCTCCAACACAACTCATGAAAGAGTTAAACTACGGCAAGGGGTATAAATATGCCCATGATTATCCCAACAACTTCGTCACACAAAATTATTTGCCCGAACAAATAGAAAATACACGGTTTTATGAACCTGGTGGTAATCCAAAAGAAAATCAAATCAGGCAATTTTTGAAAGAACGCTGGAAAAAGAAGTACGGCTATTAGATTTTTTTCCAGAAAAACGGTGTAAACAAAATCAAGACCGTAAAAAGTTCTAATCGTCCTAGGAGCATCAAGAAAGATGCCCACCACTTGCTACCCATCGACATTTCGTAGAAAGAGAAAGCTGGACCAAAATCACCTAGAGCAGGACCCACATTCCCAAGACTAGAAGCAGCGACTCCAATGGAGGTCATAAAATCTAACCCCAAAATAGAAAAACCCAAGGCACCAATGATGAATGAAATCATATATAAAATGAAAAAACCATAAATGGTGTGGATGACATTTTCTTGGACAATCCCCTTGTTGTAACGTATCGGCAAAACGGCATTTGGATGCAAGGCACGGTTAAACTCCAACAAACCACTCTTGATCATTAAGTAATGGCGCACACCTTTAACCCCTCCAGAGGTAGACCCTGCCGATCCACCCATAAACATTAAACCGAAAAACAGCAATGTTAAAAAAGGTGTCCAAGCCGTAAAATCGGCAGTTACAAAACCTGTTGTAGTCACCACAGCAATTACTTGAAACAAGGCATGTCGAATAGAACTTTCAATTTTCCCAAATACTTGGGGATGATTAAATGTACTGTTAAGCATATCAACATTGAGAATCAAAACAAGAGCCACCACAGTGGAACATATTAAGATCATACGGCTGTAAAAACGAAATTCCTCGTCCCGAAACAAACGTTTTATTTGACCTGTAAAAGCAAAGTAACTCAACACAAAGTTCACTCCAGCAAGAAACATAAAAACGAGAATGATGTATTGAATCAATGGTTGATCATTCCAAAAAGAAACACTTGTGTTTTTTGTTGAAAAACCACCCGTTGACACTGTGCTCATGGCATGATTGATTGCATCAAACAAACTCATACCGGCTGCCCAAAGCATTAGGGTTTCGACCACTGTAAATCCAACATAAATGAACCATAAACGTTTTGCCGTATCCGTGATACGTGGATGCAATTTATCTGAGCTGGGGCCAGGAGCTTCGGCGGTAAACAGCTGCATTCCTCCAATTCCCAACAATGGAAGTATCGCAATGGCCAAAACAATGATTCCCATTCCACCAATCCAGTGGGTAGTACTGCGCCAAAATAAAACGCCCTTGGGCACTACTTCAATATCAGCTAATGCAGAGGAGCCCGTTGTGGTATAACCAGACATGGTTTCAAAGAAAGCACCAGAAACATCAGAAAAAACGTCGGTCAATAAGTAGGGCAACATACCCGAAAAAGTCATTAAAATCCAACCAATGGTAACAACAAGATAACCCTCCCTTTTACTCAATTGTTTGGTGTGATTTCGGGTAATGAGCATTAAAATTATCCCTACCATGAGGGTGAGCAAAGCTGCCAGCGACAATTCGACGGTCACACCGTCTTTTGTAAGGATACTCACCAAGGTCGACAACAACATAAAACCACCATTGAACAGGAGCAGAACTCCCATTAAATAACAAATGATTTCGCTATTGAGTTTATGCATTTTATAAAAATAAACTTTCCACCTTATCTAGGGCACGAGGGAGACAACAAACAACAACACGGTCGCCCGCTTCGATCTTATATCCTCCTAGGGCAATGACTCCTTCACCTTCTTTTATCACACCGCCAATGGTTGCAGATCGAGGAAAATCAATGTCCCTAATTTGCATCCCATTTACTTTTGACTCTGGCTTGACGATAAATTCTAATATTTCGGCGTTTAAACTATTGAGTGTAGTTAAATCAACCACTTCTCCTCTACGTATGTAACGGAAAATTGTATTTGCTGTCAGTAATTTTTTATTGATCAATGTATCTATTCCTATGGAGTGCGACAGTTGGAAATAATCCATATTCTCAACCAAAGCAATGGCCTTTTTAACGTTTTTGGACTTGGCCATTAAACAGGACATGATATTGGTTTCAGAATTTTCTGTCACACAAATAAATGCATCCATGGCTTCTAAACCTTCTTCTTCCAAAAGCTCCACATTCCTTCCATCGCCATTAATTACCATTACATCGGGCAATTGGTCGGCCAATTCAAAGGCCTTGTTCTTATTTTGCTCTACCAAAATGACATTGAATTTTTTATCCGCCAATGTTTTGGCTGTACTATATCCAATCTTACCGCCTCCCAGAATCATAACATTCTTGATAACTTCTTTATTTCTTCCTGTCAATTTGTACAGTTCTTCTACCCCTTCTTTAAGGGTAATGAAGTAAACCAAATCGTTTGCCTCAAATTGGGTATCACCTCTAGGAATGATTGTGTATTGCGTTCCCTTGCGCTGGAGAGCAATGGGCATAAAATGAATGTCTGGAAAAATCTGTGCGGCTTCTTTAACCGTTTTGCCCACAAAAGGAACTGACTCCTCTAGAGTGGTTCCCAAGAGGGTAAGGGCACCATTTTCAAACTCATAACTGTCGCTAAAAGCTGACTGATCGAGTAGTTGCTGAATTTCAATGGAAGCTAGTTCTTCAGGAGAAATTAACTCATCAACCCCCAATTTTTCAAAACTCACCTCGTCATTATGATTAATGAACTCTGAGCTCGAAATACGTGCAATGGTTTTCTTACAACCCATTTGTTTGGCCAAGGCACAAATTGTAATGTTGGTTGTTTCTTGTTCGGTAACGGCAATAAAAAGATCAGATGTGTCTATTTTAGCCTCTTTCATTATGCGCAAGGAAGTTGCATCTCCTTTAATCGCTTTGATATCGAGATGATTCTCTGCGTAATTTAATCGCTCTTTATGGGTGTCAATTAAAGTGATGTCCTGTGATTCAAAAGAAAGTAATTTTGCTAAGTGAAAGCCTACTTCCCCTGCTCCGGCGATAATTATTTTCATTGGTTTGTATTCGAAAGCATGAACAAATATAGTAAAGTTTCTACCGAAACTCCTGAATAGATCTACCATAAATTATTTGAAAGAAAGTATCTTTGCGCATATGAAAAAGACGGTTACTCCTTATAAAGACCCCTCTAGCAGCAAAAAAGAACAGGTTACACAAATGTTCGATGAAATTTCCAACCAATATGATGTTTTGAATCGCGTCATCTCTTTAGGAATTGACCAAAGCTGGCGGAGAAAGGTTGTGAAAATTGCTTCAGATTGCGCCCCTCAGCGCGTTTTAGATATTGCAACGGGCACAGGAGACTTGGCCATTGCCTTAAAAAAAACCAATGCAACCGAAATTATTGGGCTCGATATTTCACCCGGTATGTTGGCTGTCGGTAAAGACAAGGTAAAAGCGCTTTCGCTAGACAAAACCATAGCAATGGTTCTTGGAGATAGTGAAGACCTCAACTATGAAGACAACTATTTTGACGTTGTTACTGTTGCCTTTGGTGTGCGTAATTTTGAAAATCTCGAAAAAGGGCTAAGCGAGCTTTTTCGTGTGCTTCGCCCACAAGGACAATTAATCATCCTAGAGACCTCAGTGCCCACTAAATTCCCTTTTAAGCAGGGCTATCATCTCTACAGTGGATTTATCGTTCCTTTGGTTGGAAGAATTTTTAGTCGAGACCAACGGGCCTATCAATATTTGTCTGATTCTGCTGCCGCTTTCCCCTATGGTGACGTCTTCAACAATATTTTACGAAAAATTGGGTTTATAGAGGTGAAGGATAACCCACAAACCTTAGGGGTTGCCTCAATTTACTGTGCTACAAAGCCCTAAAAAAACAATACTTCTATATCTTACACTGTTCCTTTTTGGGATACAGTCTACCAATGCACAATATTATAGAATCAAAGAGCGGGTGAAACACCTCCAAAACTTTGACCAAAAAACATTACATTACGGCTATTATTTCTGGTTCAACAATTCTGGATTTGATATAAAATATGTCGACAATTACAGTGTGCCACGGTCACGCTATTTCCCTTTAAATAGGCGCGGACAAGGATTACCTGATATTGAATTAGTGAAAAACACAGGCTTTAACGTAGGTCTTGTGGGTGACCTTCGGCTGAACAAATACTTTAATCTACGCATCGAACCCGGATTGTATTACACCCAGCGAGATTTGATTTATCCGGCTGAAACACCCGGTTTATTATCGGACAATGATTTTATTCGCGAGGTGAAATCAACCTACATACATGTTCCTTTACTAGTTAAATTTTCTGGAGAACGCATTAACAACTGGAAACCCTATTTGGTTGGAGGAGTATCTACCTCATTCAACCTTTCAAGCAATAGTAAAAACAACGATGACAATTTCAACAATGTCTTTCGTGTTGAATCGCAAACATTTAATTATGAAGTTGGTTTTGGGATTGATTTTTACTTAGTTTACTTCAAATTCTCCCCTTCTATTCGAGGGATTTTCTCCTTTCAAAATGAATTGATTTCTGACAATCCTGCTAACGGAGTCAGTCCATGGACATCAAACATCACTAACCTGTCTAGTCAGGCAATTGTGATCAATCTAACCTTTGAGTAGTTATTGACAAAATTCTCCAAGAGTTAATGCGCCTGCAATGGCAACATTTAAGCTCTCTGGCCCCTGTTTAACTTTTCGAGGAATGGTCACCCTACAGGTCACCAAAGCTTCTATCGCTGGAGAAATTCCGTGGGATTCACTCCCCAATACCAACATTGCATTTTCAGGAAAAGATGTTTCATAGATTGATTCTCCTTCCAAAAATGTACCATAAATAGGTAAATCACTTTGTGACAAAAAAGTATTCAAGTCGGTATAATGGCAATAAACTCTTGCCAAAGATCCCATGGTTGCCTGAACAACTTTGGGGTTGTAACAATCTACCGTGTCTTCTGAACAAAGTATATGTTCAATACCAAACCAATCACACAAACGAATGATAGTTCCAAAATTTCCAGGGTCTGCGATAGCATCTAACACCAAAACCCTTCCCTTAGTGGGAAGGCTTGGTTCAGAGGGAATGGAAAAAAGGCCAAGCATAGGAGAGGCATTTTTCAATAAAGTCATACGTTCCATATCTTTTTGCCCGACCAAAGTGACCTGATGAAGGTCTGACTCCTGTGTGGCGTATAATGCACTTGGCGCTAGGCCAGATTCAATAAGCGCTTCCACTGTCTTTGTTCCTTCAGCAACAAATTGACCCAATTCTTTCCGGTTTTTTTTCAATCTTAAAGAACTGATTGACTTAAGCTCCTTTTTCGTAATCATAAATGATGTATTTTTGCTCAAAAGCGTTCCTACCTTGAATTTGGCACACACAAAAATAGCGATTCTTCTTTTGATCTGCACACTCTTGCAAGGGTGTAATAGCGTAAAACAATTGCCAAGTGATCAGCTACTTATCACCAAAGAAAGCATTGAGAAGAATGGAAAGACAATTTCAAAGGACCCGGTCAGTCTTCTTTCTTTAACTCCCGTCAATGAAAAAATTCTAGGGATTCCCTTTCGACTCCACCTTTACAATCTTAGTAAAGACAATCCAGCGGAGCCCTTTGATCTATGGTTAAACAAAAGACCTAAGCGCAGAGAGCGTCTATCTAACTGGCTTTCAACAAAACAAGTAAATCAACTGCGGAATTACAAACTGAATTTAAACACTTGGTTACGCAAAACTGGGGAAGCACCTTCAACCATTGATTCAACAAAAATTGCTTTAACTAATTCGCTATTTGAGCAATACTTCAACAACCTTGGTTACTTCAACGCACAATCTACAGCAAAAACTGATTCGCTTGGAGGTAAAAAAGCCTCCATTCATTATACCATAGAAACTGGAGAAGCCTTTGTCCTTGATTCTATTTCGCATGTTGCTGGATCAAAAGACATCGACTCACTATACAAAGCTCATTTAAACAATAGCTTTCTCAAGCAAGGAAACCCTTTTGTGGTCGAGAAATTTGACGATGAACGGAGTCGACTAATTGATCTTTTCAGAAACAACGGAATCTACAACTTCCAGCAACGATCGATTCGATTTAAAGCCTTTAAAGACAGCCTCGGGATTGACACCAAAATATCTGTAACTGTTGAAATTAAGAATGCACAAAAAAGAGTTCAAGACACTCTTCAAGAAGTTCCCTATCGCATTCAAAAAATAAATTCAATTGCTGTTTATGTTGAAAACCCCGAACAATCTGTTTCAGTTTATACAGATTCTATTCGAGCAGGAAATATTCAATTATTTTCTGTTGGTAAGCTAAAATACAAACCTAGAGTTTTAACAGACGGCGTTAAAATACAACAAAACGCTCCGTATAGTTACCAAGACAGAACAGCTACTTACCGCTATTTCAACGAATTGCAAAACTTCAAATACCCTTCGATTGTCTACACGCCCTCTCAAAAAGATTCTACCCTTCTTAATGCGGCGGTTTACCTAAGCCCCAAAGAGCGTTTCTCTGTTGGGGCAGATTTCGATGTATCACATTCAAACATTCAAGATGTTGGAATATCGCTTGGTACTTCTCTAATTAGTAGAAATATTTTTAGAGGAGGAGAAATCTTAGAGGTTGGTATAAAAGGTACATTAGGTGCTTCTCGCGATGTAGCTGAAGAAAAAAACAGTTTTTTCAATCTTTTTGAAATAGGTGGAAATATTCGACTACGGGTTCCCAGGGTTCTTGCGCCTAAATGGTTCGAAAACTTCTTTTTCTCTGACAAAGAAGTAAAAACATCCATAGCACTAGGGGTTTCATTACAAGAAAACATTGGATTGGACCGTCAAAACTTTACGGGAAATTTTGAGTTCAACTGGAAATCTTCTTCAATCTATTCGTTTAATTTTAAGCTTGCCGATATTGAATTTGTTGAAAACAAGGCAATTGAAAATTACTTTAACGTCTACCGAAATTCATATGATCGACTCAACAGCATTGTAAAAACATTGCCCATTAACTCAATCTATTTGAATGAAGATGGAAACCTTGGGGTTCCACTGAAAGCCAATGCATTTATTCGTGATGTGATTAACCAAGAAACCACGCTCGACCCATCTAATGAAAACTACACAAGAGTTTCAAATATCAATGAAAGGAAAAATCGTTTGACAGCAAACAACTTTATTGTTGGATCTTCTTTTACTTTTTTAAAAAACAACCAGGAAAGTATTCTTGATGAAAACTTTTCTCAACTGCGCCTAAAAGTTGAAGTCGTTGGAAATGTATTGAATTCCATTCTTAGCATTACTGGAGCAGAAGTTGACAATGACGGAAACAGAATTATATTCAACTTAGCGCCTTCACAATATTTCAAATCTGAAGTTAATTACATTAAGCACTGGCAAGTGGGGCGAGAGCGCATTTTTGCTTTTCGAGCTTTTACAGGAATCGCATTGCCCTATGGGAATTCAAATAGCATTCCGTTTACACGATCATACTACGGAGGTGGATCGAATGACAACAGAGCTTGGCAAGCCTATAAACTTGGCCCTGGGTCAAGCAGTGATGTGAACGAATTTAACGAAGCAAACTTTAAAATCGCATTAAACCTCGAATATCGATACCCCATAATTGGTGCAATTAAAGGAGCCTTCTTTATCGATGCAGGAAACATTTGGAACATCAACAACAATGTGCCAGAAATAGACCAATCGCTAAATTCCATTAACGATTTAAATCAATTGGCCGTGGGAACAGGGTTTGGAATTCGCTATGATTTTGATTATTTCGTCTTTCGTTTAGACACCGCTTTTAAAACATTTGACCCCTCTCTTACGAAGAGTGAACGCTGGGGCTCTCAAATTGCATTTAAAAAAGCTGTATTTAATGTGGGTATTAACTATCCCTTTTAACGTTTTTTCCTATTTTTGCCACGAACAAAATAAAATCATGAACACATCATTCCCTAAAGGTGTTGCCACTGGCCGCCAAGTACAAGAAATTTTTCAATTTGCTAAAGCAAATCAATTTGCTTTACCTGCAGTAAATGTTATTGGAAACAACACTGTTAACGCGGTTTTAGAAACAGCTGCTGAACTTAACAGCCCCGTAATTATTCAATTTTCAAATGGAGGCGCACAATTTAATGCCGGCAAAGGATTAAGCAATGAAAACCAGCAATCAGCAATCGCTGGAGCCGTTGCTGGAGCAAAACACATTCATGAATTGGCCGAACTCTACGGTGCGACTGTTATATTAAACACAGACCATTGTGCGAAAAACCTACTCCCATGGATTGATGGACTATTAGATGCCGGTGAAAAATTCTTTAAAGAAACTGGGAAGCCTCTTTATAGCTCGCACATGATTGATTTATCGGAAGAGCCCATTGAGGAAAACATTGCCCTTTGCAAAGAATACCTTACCAGAATGGCCAAAATGGAAATGACGCTAGAAATAGAATTGGGGATTACAGGTGGCGAAGAAGACGGTGTTGACAATAGCGATGTAGATGTATCAAAACTATATACCCAACCAGAAGAAGTTGCTTTTGCCTATGAAGAATTGATGAAAGTAAGTGATCAATTTACTGTTGCTGCAGCCTTTGGAAACGTACATGGCGTCTACAAGCCAGGAAATGTAAAGCTAACGCCAAAAATTCTTAAAAATTCTCAAGAATATATCTCTAAAAAATACAATGTACCTGCAAACACAGTAGACTTTGTTTTTCATGGAGGATCTGGATCAACAGTAGAAGAAATTCGTGAAGCCATTGGATATGGCGTTATTAAAATGAATATTGACACCGACCTTCAGTACGCTTTCACCGAAGGAATTCGTGACTATATGAACGATAGAATCGACTACCTGAAAACACAAATTGGAAACCCAGATGGTGCCGACCAACCCAACAAAAAACATTATGATCCGCGCAAGTGGTTACGTATGGGTGAAGAAACTTTCAAACAAAGATTGGTCAAAGCATTTGAAGATTTGAACAATATAGATACATTAGCCTAAGTAAATAGCTAAATATGAGTTGGTTTAAACGAAGTGAAAAGGGTATTCAAACCCGAACGGAAGAGAAAAAGGATATTCCAAAAGGGCTCTGGTACAAGACCCCCACAGGCAAAATTGTAGAAACCCAAGAGCTCGCCGAAAATTTCTATGTCAGCCCAGAAGATGAATACCATGTTCGTATTGGCAGTAAAGAATATTTTGAAATCATCTTTGATGACAATCACTTTAAAGAAATCAATAGCGGCGTAGAGTCCAAAGATTTTTTAAAGTTTACTGATTCCAAGAAATACAGTGACCGTTTAAAAGAAGTCACCAAAAAAACGGGGCTTAAAGATGCTGTAAGAACAGCAGTAGGAAAGTCTAAAGGAAAAGAAATTGTGGTTGCCTGCATGGACTTTGGCTTTATTGGAGGATCAATGGGATCGGTAGTGGGTGAAAAAATTGCACGATCAATAGATTATGCAATCGAGAAAAACCTACCCGTGGTCATTATCTCAAAATCAGGAGGAGCTAGAATGATGGAGGGTGCATTTTCATTAATGCAGTTAGCCAAAACAAGCACTAAACTAGCCAAGTTAGCAGAATCTAAACTTCCTTATATTTCTTTGTGTACTGACCCAACAACAGGGGGAACCACAGCCTCTTTTGCCATGTTGGGAGACATCAACATTGCAGAACCCGGAGCATTAATCGCTTTTGCCGGTCCGCGTGTGGTAAAAGACACTACAGGTAAAGATTTACCAGAGGGATTCCAAAAAAGTGAATTTTTACTCGAAAAAGGCTTCTTAGACTTTATTACGCATCGTAAAAACCTGAAAGACAGAATTAACCTCTATGTAGATCTAATTCTCAATCATCCCATAAGAAAGTAAAGCCAAGCCTTTTTACTTAGATAAATTGGTGTATCTTTGCCATCGCTTTAATTAGCGAATACATAACAATCATTGAAATAATATTAGCATGTACTTAACTAAAGAAAAAAAAGAAGAGATTTTTGCTGAACACGGTTCTTCAAAAACCAACACAGGCTCTGCCGAAGGACAAATTGCTTTGTTCTCTCACCGCATTAACCACCTATCTAACCACTTGAAAAGTAACCGTAAAGATTACAATACGGAACGCTCTTTGGTTAAATTGGTAGGTAAGCGCAGAAGCTTATTGGATTATTTAAAAGCCAAAGACATTGCTCGTTACCGTGCAATTGTTGCTAAACTTGGTTTACGTAAATAAACTCTCTTTAATTTTATCGCACTATTAAAAAAGCTGAATCAACGCTTTTCATTGGGACCTACAAACGCAACACAACAACAATTAGGTTTTAATTAAAATGAAAAAAAATGATTCCAAAAGTTTTTAAAGAGGTTATAGACCTCGGCGATGGAAGAGAAATCTCTATTGAAACGGGCAAGCTAGCTAAGCAAGCTCACGGATCAGTTGTCGTGCAAATGGGTAAAGCCATGTTGCTTTGTACAGTTGTTTCAAACTACAAACAATCGGACGTAGACTTTTTACCATTGACGGTAGATTACCGCGAAAAATTTGCTGCAGCAGGACGCTATCCTGGTGGATTCTTCAAAAGAGAAGCACGCCCAAGTGATGGTGAAGTATTAACGATGCGTTTAGTCGATCGAGTATTACGTCCATTATTCCCAAAAGATTATCACGCCGAAACACAAGTGATGATTCAATTGATGTCGCATGACGAAGATGTTATGCCTGATGCTTTAGCTGGTCTAGCCGCTTCAGCAGCCATTCAATTGAGTGACTTTCCATTCGAATGTGCTATTTCAGAAGCTCGTGTAGCTCGTGTAAATGGTGAATTCGTCATCAACCCTAGCCGTGCGCAATTAGCAGAATCTGACATCGACATGATGATTGGTGCTTCTGCCGATTCAGTCATGATGGTAGAAGGTGAAATGGATGAGATTTCTGAAGAAGAAATGGCCGATGCAATCAAATTTGCACACGAAGCCATTAAAGTTCAGGTAGCTGCTCAATTGCGTTTGGCCGAAGCATTCGGAAAGAAGGAAGTACGTGAGTACGAAACTGCCGAAGCGAACGAAGAATTAGAAAAACGCATTCATGACATGGCCTATTACAAATGTTATGCCATTGCGAAAAAAGGAACCTCAAAAGCAGAACGTGGAGCTGCCTTTGCTGAAGTAAAAGAAGAAGTGAAAGCTTCTTTCACTGAAGAAGAAATGGCTGAATTTGGTCATCTTGTTGGTGGATACTACAGAAAAGCAGAAAAAGAAGCAGTTCGTGAATTGACACTTGCAGAAGGCATCCGATTGGATGGACGAAAAACAGATGAAATTAGACCAATTTGGTGTGAGGTAGACTACCTACCTTCAACCCACGGCTCTTCCATCTTTACGCGTGGAGAAACACAAGCATTGGCTACAGTAACCTTAGGAACTTCTCGTGATTCAAACAAAATTGACATGCCTTCTTATGAAGGTGAAGAGAATTTTTACTTGCACTACAACTTCCCTCCTTTCTGTACAGGAGAAGCGCGCCCATTGAGAGGTACGTCTCGTCGTGAAGTTGGACATGGTAACCTTGCCCAACGTGGTTTAAAAGGTATGATCCCAGCAGACACCCCCTACACTGTTCGTGTAGTGTCTGAAGTTTTAGAATCTAATGGTTCTTCTTCAATGGCAACTGTATGTGCGGGAACAATGGCATTGATGGATGCTGGGGTTCAAATTACACGCCCAGTTTCTGGTATTGCCATGGGACTTATTTCTGACGGAAGCCGTTATGCTGTATTGTCTGACATCTTAGGAGATGAAGATCACTTAGGGGATATGGACTTTAAAGTAACCGGTACTTCTGAAGGTATTACAGCCTGTCAAATGGACATCAAAATTAAAGGATTATCCTATGAGATTCTAGTAAACGCCCTACAACAAGCCCGCGCAGGACGTTTGCATATTCTTGATAAGATCACAGAAACAATTGCCACTCCAGCAGAAGATGTGAAGCCACACTCCCCAAAAATGATTACTCGTGTAATTCCGAACGAATTTATTGGTGCATTGATAGGGCCAGGTGGAAAAGTGATTCAAGAACTTCAAAAAGAAACAGGTTGTACCATTGTTATCAATGAAGATCCTGAGACTGAAGAAGGAATTGTTGAAATTCTAGGAACTTCGCCAGAAGGAATTGCTATGGTAGAAGCCAAAATTGATTCTATCACATTTAAGCCAATTGTTGGAAACAGCTATGAGGTGAAAGTGATTAAAATGCTTGACTTTGGTGCAGTGGTAGAATATATTGATGCACCAGGAAACGAAGTCCTACTTCACGTTAGTGAATTGGCATGGGAACGCACAGAAAATGTTACTGATGTAGTAAACATGGGAGATGTTTTCGATGTAAAGTACTTTGGTCTAGACGCTAGAACGCGTAAAGAAAAAGTATCGCGTAAAGCATTATTGGAAAAACCGGAAGGCTATGTAGCTCACCCACCAAGAGATGATAGTCGTGGTCGTGACAATAAGCGTCGTGACGACAGAAAACCAAGAAGTAGAGATTAATTTCTATTGCTTTTTGTAAGCGCAAAAACCTCTCCTCAAAAAGGAGAGGTTTTTTTATTATTTTAAATGTAACATTTTTACTTTTTGAACGTATAAAGAGGTACAATAAACGATTAGATGAGACAACTAAAAATTACCAAGCAGGTAACCAATAGAGAAACAGCTTCTTTAGACAAGTATTTACAAGAAATTGGAAAGGTAGATTTAATTACTGCCGAAGAAGAAGTTGAATTAGCTCAACGTATAAAAGCAGGAGACCAAATTGCCTTGGAAAAATTAACCAAAGCAAATTTACGATTTGTGGTTTCTGTGGCAAAACAATATCAAAACCAAGGATTAACCCTCCCCGATTTAATCAACGAAGGTAATTTAGGACTTATCAAAGCCGCAAAACGTTTTGACGAAACACGTGGATTTAAATTCATATCCTACGCAGTTTGGTGGATTCGCCAATCGATTTTACAAGCTTTGGCTGAACAATCTCGTATTGTTCGTTTACCACTAAACAAGATTGGTTCCATCAACAAGATCAATAAAACTTATGCTTTTCTTGAGCAAGCACATGAACGTGCTCCTTCAGCAGAAGAAATTGCAAAGGAATTGGATATGACAGTGAACGACGTAAAAGAATCCTTGAAGAATTCTGGACGTCACGTATCTATGGATGCTCCATTGGTAGAAGGAGAAGATTCTAACCTCTATGATGTATTGAATAGTGGAGAATCGCCAAATCCAGACCGTACACTTTTACATGAATCTTTAAAGACTGAAATTGAGCGTGCGTTAGAAACACTTACGCCTAGAGAAGCAGACGTTGTACGCCTGTATTTTGGTCTTGGCGATCAACACGCAATGACTCTAGAAGAGATTGGAGAAACCTTTGACTTAACTAGAGAACGTGTGCGTCAAATCAAAGAGAAAGCGATCCGAAGATTGAAACACACCTCGAGAAGTAAAATACTTAAAACTTATCTGGGATAAACCTTAAAGCAACCCTCTGGGTTGCTTTTTTTTTACAAACATATGAAACAACTTATTGCACCCTCTTTATTGGCCGCAGATTTTGGCAACCTACAACGTGATAGCGAAATGCTTAACAACAGTGAAGCCGATTGGTTTCACATCGATATTATGGACGGGGTTTTTGTTCCAAACATCTCTTACGGTATGCCTGTACTAAAAGCCATTGGCGAACACGCACAGAAGCCGCTTGACGTTCATTTAATGATCGTTGACCCTGATCGTTATATCGAAGAATTTGCAGCCCTCAATGCAGCTGTACTTACTGTACACTATGAGGCATGTAACCATTTACACAGAAGTTTACAGAAAATAAAATCTTGTGGTATGAAAGCTGGAGTTGCTCTAAATCCTCATACTCCCGTACATCTATTAACAGACATTATTCAAGACATTGATGTTGTTTGTTTGATGAGCGTTAATCCAGGCTTTGGGGGGCAGTCTTTTATTGAAAACACCTATGCGAAGGTAAACGCCTTGAAAGAATTGATTATTGCAAAAGGCGCCGCAACACTAATTGAAATTGATGGCGGGGTTACCGATAAAAATGCAAAAGCATTGATCGATGCTGGAGCTGACGTTTTGGTAGCTGGTAGCTTTGTTTTTAAAGCCGAAAACCCAACCCAAACTATTGCCAACCTGAAAGCACTTTAATAAACTTGAGATTACTCCATAAAAAAAAGGCTGAGCATATGCTCAGCCTTTTTTGTTAGTACTCAATGGAGGTTTATATCTCCTTATTGTTTTTTGCTTTTAAATTCAACTCGTCTACTTTTCGCACGGCCCTCAGCAGTAGAATTGTCTCCTAATAAAAGAGTCTCTCCAAAAGCTTGCACTTCTAAACGAGCAGCATCTACGCCTAATTCGATTAAACGAGCACGAACTGCTTCAGCACGTTTTTGCGATAATTTGAGGTTATATTCCGTATTACCTTCTTCGGACGCATGCCCTTGAATAAGAATAATACCTTCTGAATTTTCGCTTAAAATTGCCTTTAAACCTTCGAAAGCTTTAATTGTTTTTGCACCTTGGATTCGAGAGCTATCTGCCGCAAACAAAATATTTAAGCCTATATCATTCAAAACTTCAATTACAGCTGCAGTAACCTCTGGACAACCATTTTCTCCACTACCCGATTCTTCAGGACAAGCATCATCTTTATCTAAAACGCCGTCTCCATCGGTGTCTGGCCATGGGCATCCTTTATTTTCAGCGTCTCCTGCTTCCTCAGGGCATTCATCCTCTTGGTCTGCAATTCCATCTTCGTCAGCATCTGGGCATCCATTCAATTCTAACAATCCAGCAACTTCTGGACAAGTATCGTCTTTGTCTAATACACCGTCACCATCCGTATCAGGACATCCTTTGTTTTCAATAGGGCCAGCTACTTCAGGACAATCATCTTCGTTATCAGGAAGACCGTCTTCGTCGGTGTCAGGACATCCTTCGAATTCTTTTAAACCTGGTACATCTGGACATTTGTCTTTTTTATCCGAAACACCATCTTTATCTCTGTCTCCAGATCCTAAACCAATAGAAATACCAGCAGACGTAAGTAAATAATTCACCTCTGGTCTGTCTTGTGTTGCACGGTAGCTTGTTTCAGCAAAAGCACTCCAACGATCTCCTAATTGGAAGTTTAATCCAAAACTACCAAAGAATGTGTTGGTAAGGCTTTTTGAAAAATCATAATCTCCACCTTCTACTGCATCAAAGGAACTAAAACCCCACCCCCCTTTTACATATGGGCTTATTGCACCATCACGGTTGATTGCGTATTTTAAGGCCGCATCGATTGCAAAAAAATCAACACTTCCTGTTCCTGTTTCACGATTTAAGCTATTAAGAGAAAATTGTGTACCTATTGAAAGACCACCAGCAATAGATCTAAATACAGACAAAGAAGGCACCCCGATATTACTACTTGGGAAATCACCTTTTGTGTACATCTGACTATCATTTAATGTGTTTGAAAAATCACCTTGTAGTGATAAGACATTAATTCCTCCAGAAACCAACCAAGGATTGTTGGAGTTTTGCGCAAAGACAGCAGTTGTCGTGAGCACAATTACAAATAAATTGAGTATCGATTTTTTCATAAATATGTTATTGTTAGATTGGTTTAATGATTGTGGTTAACCCACGCAGGTACATAACGTTAGTAAGCTTTATATATTGCGCAATTTACAAAAAAAAACGAAATGTCATTGCTAGCACTAATGCACACAACATTCTTTGACACAAAAAAGTAGGTTTCCACCTCAAGCACCCATAATATTTGTAATTTTGTGACTACCTTAGTACATACAATTTATTGATGATGAAAAGTGTAATTGACCGTTTAAAAACAACTCCTGTTCCTTCTCACAAAGTGAAAAATATAGATTTCGCTTTAGAAATTAAACGCTTAAAAAAAGAGAAAAACGCAGTCATCTTAGCCCATTACTACCAAGAAGAAGCAATTCAATCAATTGCTGATTACCTTGGCGATAGCCTTTATTTGGCAAAGCAAGCTGAAAAAGTAAACGCAGATATTATTGTTTTTGCTGGAGTTCATTTTATGGCAGAAACGGCTAAAATTGTCAACCCATCGAAGAAAGTACTTTTACCTGACCTAAATGCTGGCTGTTCTTTGGCCGACTCTTGCCCACCAGTAGACTTTGCAGCATTCAAAGCGAAGTACCCCGAAGCAGTGGTTGTTACTTACATTAACTGCTCTGCAGAAATCAAAGCACTCAGTGATATCGTATGTACCTCAAGTAATGCCGTAGAAGTCATCAACAGCATTCCTAAAGACAAACAGCTAATTTTCGCACCCGACAAAAACTTAGGTCGTTACCTAATCAAAGAAACTGGTCGAGACATGATACTGTGGGATGGAGCTTGTATTGTTCACGAAGCTTTTTCATTTGAAAAAATTGTACAACTTGCCAAAGAACACCCCAAAGCAAAATTTATCGCGCATCCAGAGAGCGAAAGTCAAGTTTTGGACATCGCTCATTATATTGGCAGCACCTCTGGCTTGTTACAATTCGTTCAAGAAGATCCAAGCGACACTTTTATTGTAGCCACAGAAGCTGGTATTTTACATGAAATGCAAAAAAGATGTCCTTCAAAACACTTTATTCCCGCTCCTGTAGAAGATGATACTTGTGCATGTAGCGAATGTGCTTTCATGAAATTAAATACCATGGAAAAACTCTACCGTTGTTTAAAAGACGAAACACCCGAAATTCGTTTAGATGATGTTTTAATGGAAAAAGCGCGCTTACCCATTGAACGCATGTTAGCTATAAAATAGATGCACACAGACGTACTTGTTATTGGCACCGGAATATCTGGATTGACCTATGCGATCAAATTAGCTGAGGAATCACCGTCCACAAAAATAACTCTGATTTGTAAAGACAAATTGGAAGAAGGTAACACCCGCTATGCACAGGGAGGAATTGCTGTTGTTTCAAACTTCAAGAAAGACACTTTCGAAAAACACATTGAAGACACCTATGTTGCCGGAGACAAAGAAGGAGACTTAAAAGTAATTGAATTTGTCATAAGAGAAGGGAACGAACGTCTGCAAGAATTAATTAACTGGGGAACTCAGTTCGATCTTAACAACAAACAGAAACTTGACCTCACAAAAGAGGGAGGGCATTCTGAAAAAAGAATCGTTCACTACAAAGATCACTCTGGTGCTGAAATTCAACGTGCCCTAATTGAAAAAGTGAAAGACTTCGAGAACATTCAGTACTTCGAAAACCATATCTTGGTCGACCTAATCACAGATCACCATACGGGCACAAACAACCAACGCTGTTATGGTGCTTATATCATCTCAACACTGGATGAAGAAATCATAAAAATTACAGCTAAAATCACTGTGCTTTCAACCGGTGGGGTTGGACAAATTTACGCCTTTACCACCAACCCATTCGGCGCAACTGGAGATGGTTTAGGCGCAGCATATCGCGCCAAGGTTAAGTTGGAAAAACTTCCCTACATTCAATTTCATCCAACAGCTCTTTTTCCAAAAGTAGACGGAGAAACCTTTTTGATAACAGAGGCGTTAAGGGGTGAAGGAGCTCTTTTACAAAACTTATCAGGTGAACAATTTATGGGAAAATACCACCCCCTAAAAGAATTGGCACCAAGAGATATTGTAGCTCGATCTATTATTCGAGAAATGCTCGTTCAAAAAGAAACCAACGTTAACTTAGATGCAACAGTAATCAACAAGGATATTCTTCTGAACCACTTCCCCAATATTATAGAAACTTGCCGTTCAATCGGGATAGACCCATGTTCAACACCCATTCCTGTTGTACCCGCTGCCCACTACAGTTGTGGAGGGATAGGCGTGGACGAGCATTCAAAGACCACACTAGAGGGCTTATATGCCATTGGAGAATGTAGTCACACAGGCTTGCATGGTGCAAATAGATTAGCCTCAAACTCACTCTTGGAATCCATTGTTTTTTCTCATCGCGCTGCACTTAATAGTGTTGAAAATCTCAAGGAAATCACTCTTTCTTCTTCTTTTTATGAAGCTATTCCAGATTGGAAAGGACAACATTTCAGTAAAGACAATCAACAAGAAGTCACCCACACCTTGAGTGAACAACTTCGAAAAATAATGAGCGAACAAGTGGGGATTTTCAAAACCACCGAAGGCCTGATAACCGCGCAAACCAACATCAAAAAACTCTATTTTGCTGTTGTCGATTTGTACAACTCAAACAAATTATCACCACAAATTTGTGAACTAAGGAATATGGTCAGCGTTGCCTATGTATTGGTGAATCAATCCTTGGAGATAACAAAAAATAAAGGTGTTTTTTACAACCACAACTATGGAAAAGAACCTGTTCTATAATCGCTATTCAACACAAATTGATGCATTTATTTCTGCTGCACTAAGCGAAGACATTGGTGAAGCAGATCACACCAGCAGGTCTTGTTTAGACAACACCAAAAACAACGCGGCAAAACTTATCGTAAAAGAAAAAGGGGTGATTGCAGGTGTAAAATTAGCGGAGATAATATTCGAAAAAGTTAATCCTTCCGTTCAATTTACTTGTCTCATCAAAGATGGTACTCCTGTAGAGGTTGGAGATATCGTCTTTACCGTAGAGGGTCCACAATACGACCTACTTACCACCGAACGACTTGTTTTGAATTGCATGCAGCGCATGAGTGGCATTGCCACCCTAACTAAACGACTTACAGGAAAGATAAAACATACCCAATGCCGATTGCTAGACACACGAAAAACTACACCAAATTTTCGTTATCCAGAAAAATGGGCAGTGGCCATAGGAGGGGGAGAAAACCACCGCTTTGGTTTATTTGACATGCTCATGATAAAAGATAATCATGTTGATTTTAATGGTTCAATAAGTAAAACACTTGAAAAAACCCAAGCCTATCTAAAGAGAATTAACCGTAATCTAAAGACTATTGTAGAAGTTCGTAACATCGTTGAAATTGAAGAATGTTTGGCATTTCCCTGGATTCACCGACTACTCTTAGACAACATGAATCCAACTGAACTCAAGGCAGCTATTGAAAAAATTGCAGGGCAATTTCCCACAGAAGCTTCGGGTAATATTACTGAGGAAACACTGGTCGCTGTAGCAGAAACTGGAGTTGACTTTGCTTCATTGGGCGCCCTGACTCATTCGGCTAAAAACATAGATCTAAGTCTAAAATCGATTGACTAGAGCTCAGGCATAAAACCAGTGAAATCAAAATCAAACCATTCAAACGTAGTGTTTTGATTGTTACGAGACACGGCAATACGCATACGGATTTTTTGTTGCTTCTTGGCTAAATCTGCGAGTACCAAATCTTCCAGCTCCATTTTAAATACATTGGGTCTATTGTACATCGTTTTGATTGTTTCCGTTGTCCCATTTACATTAATCACCTCAATGGTAATTGGGCAAACACTCAAACACCTCGGAAACTTAAAAAGAGATTCGTCCGTAGCTGTAGACTCTAAATAAGCCGAAATAATTTCATTTTTATTGTCTCCTTTTTTGTCCAAACTAAAGTAAAGGGTGATTCCCATTTCCGATGGCGGGTTGGTAAAGGAATTGCTCAACACATTGCTCGATAATTTTCCAATGGTATAAAAAGGAATGACATTTTTCCCAGAGGGCAACTCTTTCATATCATAGATAAAGCCGTTTTTTTTAAAAACACCTTCAGCTAGTTTCTCGACATTTCCTTTCGAATTATCACCAGCACAAGAAGCCAGAAGCATTAGCATCGATAACATCACAAGAGGGAGTACTTTTTTCATGAAAAAAATTTTAAAACATAAAAATACAACAACTCATTCAAAACAAAAAGGAATGAATACTTTGTAAGAAAAAAACTTGATAAACAATGGTGCAATTGCCTGTCAATTACTTGCGGAAAAAGAGTTCCCTTAATGCAATTTTCATTTCTCGGACTAAACCAAGTGGGTTGCTATTTGTAGATGAAAGTTCCGCTCTAGTTTTTATCAAAAGTGCTTGGACCGATGGCTGCGTTTGAATAAAATCAAAAAGGCAGTTGTTTTGTAAATCTACAAACCATGCTTCGGTTTGTTGCTTGCGCTGAACTTCAAATTTTCCACTAGATTTTAAGTACTGCTGATGCTCCTCTATGGCATTCCAAATATCCGTAATTCCTTTTTTCTCTATAGAGGAACAGGTTTTAACCTGTCTCGACCAGCCCGAGTGTTTTTGCGGAAATAAATGCAAGGCTTTTTTTAGGTTAGCTGCTTCCAACTGTGCCTTTTGTTTCAGCTCTCCATCTGCCTTGTTAATGACCAGTAGGTCGACACATTCCAATATTCCTCGCTTCATACCCTGTAGGTCATCTCCAGCCCCCACAATTTGGAGTAACAGGAAAACATCCACCATTTTATTCACGCTTATTTCTGACTGGCCTACCCCTACCGTTTCTACAATTACAACATCAAAACCGGCTGCTTCGCAAAGAATAATGGCCGCTTGGGTGTACTGCCCTACCCCGCCTAACTGAGTACTAGTGGCTGTGGGGCGAATAAAGGCATTGTGATTTCGACTCAAGTCGTCCATACGGGTCTTATCGCCCAAGATACTTCCACCGCTTTGTTCGCTGGTCGGATCAATGGCCAAGACAGCTACTTTCTTTTGGTGTTTTTCAATAAGCTCCATTCCCAACGCTTCTATAAAAGTACTTTTCCCTGCTCCAGGAATACCACTCACCCCTATCCGAATAGATTTCCCCCCATGAGGTAGCAATTCTTCTAACATATTTAGACTCAGTTCCTGATGAAGTCTCAGGCTACTCTCACAAAGGGTGATTGCTTGACTCAAACTAGCGCGATTGCCAGCAAGGAGTCCTGCTTTTAGTGCATTGATATCTGGAGGAGATAAATGGGCCATGACTTAACGAATTTCTTGACATATTTCAACCAAAACACCATGGGTAGTTTTGGGGTGAAAAAAGGCCACTAATTTGTTGTCTGCTCCACGAAAAGGCTTTTCCTGTAAAGGCGTAAACCCATCTGAAGCCAAGCGATCCACTTCAGCAGCAATATCGTCTACCTCAAAAGCAAGATGGTGAATCCCTTCGCCATTACGATCCAAAAATTTCGCGATGGGACTAGTGGGCGAAGTGGCTGCTAGCAATTCAATTTTTTGGTCCTTAAGTTTAAAAAAAGCAGTGGCAACCTCTTGACTTTTAACCTCTTCTTGTTTATAGCAGGGGGTATTCAAAAGAGTAGAATATTGCGCAATAGCTGCTTCCAAATCTTTGACAGCAATACCTACATGTTCTAGTTGCTTCATTTTACGTATTTACCACAACAAGATACAATAAGGAAGTTATTTTCTCTCCAAAGTTTAAAAATAACAGATTACACATTCTTATTTTGAAGAAGTAAACACATGGATCACACATTCTTACATACTCAAGTAGATGCAAATAGAACAATAAACATAACAACCATCATTGTGATTTTCAAATAATGATTATAAATAAATAATCCGGTTAAAATAAGTGCCTCATCTTTTACGGTAGACTCAATTGATCCCCTACTAGTTTTGCTTTTATAGCGGCAAACAACTATCCCATTTCTAGCGATTTGCCACTTGCTAGCCCAGAATTTTTCATACTCCCATTGGAACTTCGCACCATTGAGGGATATAACAGCTTTGTTGCCCCATGCATTGAATTTAATTTTTCCAATTTCTTGATTTAATGTCCTGTCAATGATTTTTACTTCTGAACTAAAAAAATCACTCTTGCTAAATTTTATTTTGACCCCAAATAACTCAGCCTTGGTGGAGTTACTAAAAACCTTTTCCTTCAACTCACCTACACTTTCGTGATTAGAGGATAACTGATAGGTTGATGAGAATAGGTCTTTTTTCCAATTAATTTTCATGAATATATTTTAGAACAGTAAAAAGGTTAAGTTATTAGAAGACCTTGAGGATATACAATATAAGATATATTATAGTAAAGAGAATTGACTCCACAAAAAAAGACCTCCATGCAATGGAGGTCTTTTAAACTTATCGTGACCCAGAAGGGATTCGAACCCCTAACCGTCAGAGCCGAAATCTGATATTCTATCCAGTTGAACTACTGGGCCAAT